>AGTN01000017.1_pt1 | contig 40465 bp, 38 predicted proteins | sample 314218 | NCBI WGS metagenome assembly AGTN01 (sample SAMN02954264, study PRJNA73603) | bioreactor metagenome | biome: terrestrial; feature: non-aerated bioreactor; material: poplar woody material; isolation source: poplar biomass | place: USA | collected 2006-12 | reverse complement strand
GTTCATGTTGAAACCATGCCTGAGTACACTGTCTAATGCGATAATATCTTTCGGATAGAGATAGAGCTTCATCACATCGGTTATGAGATGGAATGGATAGGCTTCCAGAAAAGAAGACGCGTCACCAAAACGTACCGGTATGCCCGATTGTTTAAATGAGGTAAGCAAAGCCTTGCCCACGGCGCGGGTACGAAACAGCACTGCCATATCGGAGAAGCCGTATTGACCATCCTGATGGGTATTATTCCCGATAAGGTTGTTGAATCCCCCGACCAGTTTTTCAATTTCTGAGGCGATAAAGGCCGCTTCTTTATATTCGTCGTCTGCACTGAAGAGACGAATTTTTTCCTTGCCGGGTTTATGGGCAATCAGTCGGATATCTTTACGCAGCATATTGTTACGGATAAGACTCCTTGCCGATTCCACAATAAAACCGGAAGAACGGTAATTCTGCTGAAGTGAAATTTCTTTTGCACCGAAATCCTCACTGAATTGAAAAAACAATCTTACATCCGACCCGCGGAAACCGTAAATGCTTTGGTCCGGGTCACCAATCGCCAGAATGTTTTTATCTTTCGCCAACAGCTTTAAAAATTCATATTGCAGAGGATTGATATCCTGCAGTTCATCCACGGCAATGGATTGGTAACGGTTCCGGAAGATTTCCAACCATTCCGGTTCCGTACGCCATAGCCTGACGACTGCACCGATAATATCGGCCAGGTCAATTCCGCCGTTTTGCAGCACAAAACTTTGATATACCGCAGCGATTTCTTTTAACTCACCTGTATCTTCCGGACAGTTTTTCTCAAAATATTCTTTCAGTTTGGTTGACAGGCTTTTCAGCGCCTTTTCTTCTTTGTCGGGGAAAAGCATATCAAGGATGACTTCACGGCTTTCATCATCATAGACTGTCTGCAGGTTTTCATAACGTTCCTGTAATATGGCAAAACCCAGCGAGTGGAAGGTACCCAGCGTAATCCCTCTTGACGCTTCTTTCAGAAGGACAAACAGGCGATCTTTCATTTCATCGGCGGCCTTATTGGTAAAAGTAACGGCCAATATTTCCTCCGGAAGTACCTTTCTTTTCTGGATGCAATGGGCGATCCAACTGATTAGTGTTTTGGTTTTTCCTGTACCGGGGCCTGCCGTAACCAATATGGCTCCTTCTGCTTCGCAGGCAGCCTGTTGTTCCGCATTTAAGGAGGGAGTATCGGTTGGTTCTGTCAGATCGGGTAAGGGAATTTTCTTCGTAATCTCCGTATCCCTGCTTTCGCGCTTGGCGGTTTTAGCTATATCAGCCCCTCCAAAGAGATTCATCTGGCCTGTAAGCTGTTCGATTTCCCCTTCTTTAAAAATTTTAATGATACCGTATTCCCCGTCATATCCTCCCTGGGGATTTACTTCCCGTGCACGCATCCGTTTAATAGCTTCAGCCAATAACATGCCCGCCTGTTTTTTGATATCTTCCACCGGAACCTCTGCGAGCAGGGTAAACTCATTGCCGAACGAAGATATGACCTGCTGAAAAAACCGGTTCACCACGTTACCGGAAGAGGAAGCATTTTTGATTTCGGCAAGTATTTCGGGCAGGGGGATAATATAATGAAAACCCGGCGCCCCTTCAGGCTGCTGCGGTTGCCTGCGGTCGGACAATTCGAAGACACGGTGCAGGACACCTATCGTGAGCGGCCGTCCGCATTTCGGACAAATATTCTTGTGCCGGATGCTTTCTTCCGGTTCAAAACAGACATTACACTTGCGATGTCCATCCATATGGTATTTACCTTCTTCGGGAAAAAACTCATATGTGCCAAGGAATCCTTTCCTTGTTTTCAATGCATCGAACAGGGCGTAATAGCTTTGTTCGGTATCGAACAAATTGGCTTCACGTCCCAGTTTTTGCGGAGAATGGGCGTCTGAATTGGATACCAGTGTATATTTGTCAAGCATGCTCAGCCGCCAGTTCATCTCCGGATCGGAAGACAAACCGGTTTCGAGGGCAAAGATATGGTGGGATAAATCGCCGAAACATTCTTCTATTGTATCAGAACCCGATTTTGAGCCGAAGAGGGAAAACCAGGGTGTCCAGATATGGGCGGGAATAAGATGGGCGTCTTCGGAAGTTTCCAGCACAATCTCCAGCAGGTTGCGCGCAGGAAGTCCCAATATGGGTCTCCCGTCTGCTTCCAGATTCCCGATTTGCGCCAACCTCGCATTAATGCGGGCGACTGTTTCAAAATCCGGGGCATATACACAGTTATGGTTTTTGTACACCTTATCTCCCTGCTTATAAATGGAACTTATCTCGGAGGTAAGGCAAAACCGTACGTCAATGTCCTTGCATTTGAATCCGTCGACCTCTTTTTTCGGGGGATTTTTCAGACGGAACAAGCCTGTTCCGTCCGGCTCCAGCTTTTCTTTTATCTCTTTAAACCAGAGGGGATGCGTAAAGTCTCCCGTACCTACCACATGAATGCCTTTGATGCGTGCCCACTGGAAAAGTGATTCAAGATTCAGTCCCTTACTGGTGGCTCGCGAATAGTGAGAATGAAGATGAAGATCGGCAATATAAAACATATTCGTTGATTTATCGTAAACAAAGATATCAAATAAAAATACTGTTTTTGTATGAAACGAGCATCAAAATTATTAGGCACAAGAACATGATTATCGCGAGTTCACTAAAGTTAGATATTTGAATTTTATTCCCCTATTTCTACGCTTGACATAGCCAAAACAAGTTTTGTCTCTGTACTCGCTCAACGAAATAGTTGCTCGCTATGGCATAGTCCAAGCAAGCTTGACCTTTGCTCATTTAGCTTAACGAAAAAGTTCAAATTAATTCAGACTTTTTCTCGCAACAGCATAATATAAGCAAGCTTATCTTCTGCATATTGCTTAACGAAAAAGTTCCATATACCATAATGTAAAAAATAATCGTATGAAAATAACAAAGAATCCGGGACGCTCACCAGACGAATTTCTTATAATCTTCGAAAAATCCCTGTGCCATCCAATTAGCCAGCGCCTGGCGGTTATTGCTTAAAAGAATACGCCGGCGGTCAAACTCGTTCTGGATATTTCCTACTTCCACCAGAATGGAGGGCGGTTTCAGATGGCGGAGCACATACAAATCCCGGTGTTCCACGAATCCTCCAAATCCTCTGCCCGGCTGGTATGTATCGTATTTTACGCGGAACAGGTCTCTTAGGGTGGTCGCTAACAATTTGGACTGTTTGTCGTTGGAATGATAGAAAAACACATCGATGCGTTTTCCCTGGTTGCGGCTGTCCACGTGGATATCGATGGCGCGGATATACCCGAACGTTTCCTTATCGCGTTCGTACAACTCGTTTACTTTGTCCACACGCTGTTTCAGCCGATCAAGCTGGTTCCTGGGGATAGGTTCACCCATGCATGTCTCATCGGAACTGTTGTTCAGGTACATTTCATCGCGGATGCCGTCGTTCGGATCCCGAATAATTACATGTACCGTGGCTCCGTCCATCATCAGGTTGCGTGCAAGACGCAGGGCTATATCATATGCATATTCATCCTCGTGCAGTTCTCTTTTGCCTACGCGCGCAACGGCTCCGGGATCGGGGCCGCCGTGTCCGGCAATAATATAAAAGCAGGCGTTTTTCAACCGGTCGGACTGTAGCGTGATGTCGCTCAGTTTTTCACCGAAAATAGCCGGATGGGTGCCTCCGGATACTGTTTCTACGGAAGGTGGATACTTATCACCCGGGTGGAGCGGGGGAATCAGGTAGGTTATACCCAGTTCGAGTCCTCTCCCCGCGTTCATCTTCTCTTTGTTGAGTTCGATAAATTCCTTTACGTAAGAACTATCGGTGCGGTTCCATCGGCGCAGGAAAGAGAGAACGCCGTCACCCTCCACCGGATAAGCCATGTCTTGCGCTACTAACGGTAAGGAACTCAGTAAGAATATCCAGCAGATAATGTTGTGAAAAAAATACATCTTCATACCCAAAAATAATTGACGTTCCAAAACTTCTCCCCAGGATAAACCAGGATGAAAAGGAGAAGATATTTTGTCCGGACCGTCGTCAAAAATAGGTATTTTATTTTTCTTTCCACCTTATAAAAAGAATCTGTAATACATTTTAACCTTTCTTCTGTGCCGCGTATTTATATTCTTACTACCTTTGTCACCAATAAAACAATGTGGACAGATTTGGACTGCTTGCAACCACAGAAAAAAATGCTAAAACGATGTACTGCATTTCCTCTTTCTTTATTGCTTCAGTTCGCGCGTTGTTTAGTAATTTAAAATTTTAAACAATGAGTATACACTATTTATTTACCTCCGAATCGGTGTCGGAAGGGCATCCCGATAAAGTAGCCGATCAAATATCGGATGCACTCCTGGACGAGTTTCTGGCGTACGATCGCGATTCGAAAGTAGCTTGTGAAACATTGGTTACTACCGGACAGGTGGTGCTGGCGGGTGAAGTAAAATCCCAGACATATGTCGATGTGGCCGAAGTGGCGCGTGATGTGATAGCCAAAATAGGATACACCAAAAGTGAATACCGTTTCGAAGCGCAATCGTGCGGTGTTTTCTCCAGTATCCACGAACAATCGGACGATATCAACCGCGGTGTGGACCAGAAAGAAGACCCGATGGAGCAGGGGGCGGGCGACCAGGGTATGATGTTCGGGTATGCTACCAACGAAACCGAAAACTACATGCCGCTTCCGCTCGATTTGAGTCATGAGCTGTTAAAGGAGCTTTCTAATATCCGTAAGAACGAACCGGAACTGATGCCTTATCTTCGTCCCGATGCCAAATCGCAGGTGACGGTGGAGTACGATGAAGACGGTACCCCACTGCGTATCGACACCATCGTAATTTCCACGCAACACGATGAGTTTGAATTGCCGAAGAACAATACGAGAAAGGACGCCCTTGAGGCTGATGAAAAGATGCGCTCGCGTATCGAGACCGATGTACGCACCATTCTCATCCCGCGTGTGCAGGCAAAGTACAGAGGTCGCAAAGATGTGCACAAGCTTTTTGAGGGGAAAATAACGTATCACGTGAACCCCACCGGAAAATTTGTGATTGGCGGGCCGCACGGCGACACAGGGTTGACCGGCCGCAAGATCATCGTAGATACTTACGGCGGAAAAGCGGCGCATGGGGGTGGCGCTTTTTCGGGAAAAGATCCGTCCAAGGTGGACCGGTCGGCAGCATACGCGGCACGGCACATAGCCAAGAACATGGTGGCGGCAGGTGTCTCCCCGGAGATACTGATTCAGGTATCGTATGCCATCGGCGTTGCCAGACCGATGAATATTTACGTGAACACATACGGCAAAAGCAATGTGAATGTATCGGACGCGGAGATCGCTGAGAAAGTGAACCGGTTGTTCGATCTTCGCCCCAAAGCTATTGAACAGCGATTGAAACTGCGTAATCCCATCTATTTCGAAACGGCTTCTTATGGCCATATGGGACGGGAACCCAAAGTGGTGAAAAAAGTGTTCAACTCACGCTACATGCCGGAGCCGGTAGAGATTGAGGTGGAACTCTTCACGTGGGAAAAACTGGATTTCGTGGATAAGATTAAGACGGAGTTCGGTATTTGATTCGAAGATTCAATGATTCAATCAGTAAATCGGTACATCAGTAATCGGTAGATCAACAAATAATGGTAACATTCCGGAGAAATGAATAGTATTACACCTGAAGTAGTCGTTTACTGTGCTTCCAGTTCGGAGATTGATAAGGTCTATTTCGATGCCGCGGCGCGTTTGGGGCGACTCCTTGCCGAGAACAACATCACCTGCATCAACGGAGCGGGGAAGCAGGGATTGATGGGTGTCCTGAACGACTCCCTGCTCCGTCACGGCGGAAAAGTAAAAGGGATTATCCCGAGATTTATGGTCGATGCCGGTTGGTGCCACAACCAATTGACAGAGACTATCGTCACCGAAACCATTCACGAGCGCAAAGCGCGGATGGCACGGGATGCCGCTGCCGTGATCGCGCTCCCCGGCGGAATGGGCACGCTGGAAGAACTGGCGGAGATTATCACCTGGAAACAATTGGGATTGTATAAGAATCCCATCGTTCTTCTCAACACCAACGATTACTACAAACCCTTACTGGCATTCTTCGAGAAAATAATCGAAGAGAAATTCATGAATTCCTCTTACCGCGAACTGTGGCAGGTAGCATCCACTCCCGAAGAGGCCGTGGAACTCATCAGAAAATTCCCCGACTGGGATCCCTCCTTTACCAAATATCACGAAAAAGTGTTGTAAATTTGCGGAAAAGAGACGAGAAAAGTGCGTGAATTTATCCCCGATACAATCCAGGGCTCGGTCCCATTCTTTTTGAAAGCGGAAGAACTTCCCCTGCGCCCCGATTCACTTCCGGTGAATTTCGGCCGGTATGAGTTTCTTCCTACCGACACGCATCGTATTTATTTTGATGTCGATTCCCTCGCTGCTACAGGCATACACCCATTTCACGCAGGAATTGCGGGTACGGCGATGCCCTTTTCTCCATGGGTGGAGAGCGTTATTTTCCTTCTGTTCCTCATCTGTTTCGTGATATTCTCGCTTGTTTTCCGCAGAGAAGGAGTTGCCTTTATGGGCAATTTCAGAAATATAATCACGTTGGGGAAACGCACTGCTTCCGGTTATAAAGAGCAGGTTACCACCACCGAGGTATGGGGTGAGTTTTTTATGATTGCGCAAACCATTCTGGTTATCACCATCCTTCTTTTTACCTACTCATGGGACAGAGGGCTCTCATCGTTCTCCCTCACGGAGTATTTTCTTTTCTTTGCCGGAGTTTTTTCAGTGTTGGCCGCTTTGGTGGGGATGAAGTTTCTGATGTACAAAACTATCGGCACCTTCTTTCTCAAAAATGATATAAAGAATTGGACAAGCCGGTTTTTTCGATTGATAGAATTCGTTGGAGTGATCTCCTTTTTCCCTGCCGTCCTTTACGTTTATTTACATGAGCTTAGAGATATTATATTAATTATACTGCTTATTGTTTTTTTATAAGTCGGCTGGTAATTGTGGTCGAGATATTAAATATTTTTGTTAAAAATAAAGTCGGCTGGTTTTATTTTTTTGTCTATCTTTGCGGAACTGAAATAGCGCCCTATCTATTGTTCTATAAAGGAGTGCTTTCATTAATAAGTATTGCAGGAAATAACATTGTATGAACGCCCGGAAAGTAAAAAAGATTCTTATTTCTCAACCCAAACCAAACGGTGAAAAATCCCCTTATTACGATATAGCGGAAAAGTTTCATGTGGACATCCATTTCTATCCTTTTATTAAGGTAGAGAGGGTTTCGGTGAAAGAATTTCGCCAGCAACGCATCAATATATTGGATTTCACGGCCATCGTCTTCACCGCCAGAACGGCGGTAGATAAATTCTTCTCGATCTGCGAAGAGATGAAGATAGCGATACCTGAAACCATGAAATATTTCTGTATTTCGGAGACTGTCGCGCTGTATCTGCAAAAATACATTGTTTACCGGAAACGGAAAATCTTTTTCAGTCAGACCGGTAAGATTGAGGGGCTTACTAACGCCTTCACCAAACATGCCAAGGAGAAATTTCTTTTTCCTGTTCCCGAAGAACATAACGACGAAGTTTCTCTTTTTCTCGATGAAAAGAAGCTCGCTTACACCAAAAGCGTTATGTACAGAACGGTGAGCAACGATTTTGACGAAGATGAAAAACTGGATTACGACATGATCGTTTTCTTCAGTCCGATAGGAATCCAGTCACTGCTGAAGAACTTCCCCGCCTTTAAACAAGGCGACACGGCCATCGGGTGCTTCGGAAGCGCTACCGCCAAAGCGGTGGAAGATGCCGGGCTACGGCTCGATTGCGAAGCGCCGCAACCCGATTATCCCTCTATGGCGGCGGCACTGGAAGCCTTCCTGAAAGAAAACCACAAACAGTAATTTCTTCGTCCGTATCAACAGCAACGGGCAGCTCAAGCTGCCCATCAATCCTTATCGTTTTCTTCCAGGTCCGGATCGTAATCCATTGGGGGTTGCATTGAGGGAAACACACGTGCGATATTACGCGCAATTTTGTCCGCAAACTCCTCCGGAGCCATATTCTTGGCATACGCTGCCTGAAGGTAGACTTCACGAATCGGCATATCATCCTCATCGGTCTCACAAAAGAGGGACTCGATGGGAATCAGTTGCATGGAGTCCACATTGATTTGGTCTCCGATGGAAAAGAGAAAACCTTCGTCGAGAAGCCGTTTTGTTATTTCCGGATTACTTCGATACCCGTGTATGATCCAGGGCTGTGTGGGTTTGGTCTCCCGCCTGACACGTATCAACTCCTCCCAAGCTTTCACACAGTGAATGATCACCGGCTTTTCCAGTTTCTCGGAAAGGTCGATGTGTTTTTTGAACACCGGTATCTGCACATCGTAGGAAGGCCCTTTCAGTCGGTCCAGGCCTGTCTCCCCGATGGCGATGATGCGCGGGTTGGGGGCGATTTCCGTGAGATACGCCATTTGGGTATCGCTGTCTTCGGAATACCAGGGATGGATGCCGCAAGAGAACGCGTGGCGTGTGTACGATTCTTTAGCTACTTCAAATTCAAGGGGGTATACATCGAGGATACACGAGTGATAGGGATCATCGTTATCTTCGAGGAAAATCTGATGGGTGTGTACGTCGTAAAATTCCATACGTTAATTATCCTCTGCTTTCGATCTGCTTTTCTTCGGCTTTGGCTCCGGAACCGGATCGTATCCCGATCCTCCCCATGGGTTGCAGCTTACGATGCGTTTGGCAGATAAGTAGGAACCTTTGAAAGGCCCGTGTTTTTTTAATGCTTCTATCGTGTATTGCGAGCAGGTGGGCGTATAGCGACAACTGGGCGGTGTGAGCGGAGAGATGACGGATCGGTAGAAATAGACCGGAAGAAGCAACATCCACGTGAATATATTTTTTAACGCGTTCCACATTGTTCTTTCCCGGCACTAAGTTGCTTTGTCAATTCTCTCATAGCCTTTTTCATCGCTTTCTCTACAGTGGCATAGTCCGACAACTCGTCCTTCACATAAATGAAAGCAACGTCGATATGTCCGTTTTCCGGTAGCAGCGTCTCATCAAAGAGATGCTTGTTCAATCGAAAGGCTTCTCTGGCCAGCCGCTTCATGCGGTTGCGCCGGACCGCCGATTTGATTCTCTTTTTGGGGATGCTCACCAGCATCGACAAGGGACGTTCCGTCTCCAGGAAAACTACCCGGAACGGATACGCCATAAAGGAACAGCCTTGGGTAAAGAGTGTCTCTATCCTTTTTTCGCCTGTGACACGCTCTTCTTTTGTAAACCTGAAGCACTCTCCTTCATTCATAAATAAAAGCATTCCTCCGAAAGCAATTTCTTGAACAAAGATAGTTGTTTTTGGAATTGATTGCTATTTTTTTGGAAAAAAAGTCCCATCAATGAATCAGTAATTTTACTTCCTTCCGAAATCCGCCGGTATCTCTCCCCATTGTTTTGTTTCCCACTTCAGAATGGGATTGGAGTAAGAGTTTGCATGAAGCCATTTTTCGGCGCGTTCAATCAGTTCGAAGACAGGCCTGTTGGCCTCAGCCGGTTCAACTTTGGTGTTGCATTTCTTTTTGGCAACCCATTTTATGGCATTTACGCTGTCGGAGTAGACGGGAAGGAGGCTCTTTTTCTTTTTCAACAGCGCCAGTGCGTGCACAATGGCCAAAAACTCTCCGATATTGTTTGTCCCGCCCTCTAACGGACCTACATGGAAAAGCTCCACACCATCCGCTACAAACACGCCGCGGTATTCCATTTTTCCCGGATTTCCGCTGCAGGCAGCGTCCACGGCCAGGCTTTCCGCAACTATATCCTCCCGGGAAACCGGTTTGGCGACTGTTTTCTGTTTCTTCGACGCCATGTGTTTCCAGGGATTTTCCCCGTACGCCTTTTCCGCTTCCTCCAAGGTAGGAAACGATTTGTACCGGGCATTCTCAAACTCCGTTACCTGTGCTTTGCACTCCTCCCATGTTGAATAGACGCCCGGCTTCACGCCCTGCCACACTACATAGTACTTATGTTTCGCCATCAATCACCCGCTTACATCGAATCCAGAATATAGGGTGTCAGTTCCTCTTCGGTAGAAGGTAAGACCGGCTTATCTTCAATCGTAATGATGCTGTCCACAATAAACTTGGTGTATCCGCGCCAGGGCAGCGTTCCAAAATATTCCTTATAGTGCAGCTGCACGATTTTGCCGCTCGAGATCATCAATTGTCGCGCAATTTCTTCGTCTTCCACCGAGAAATCGAACTGGTTCGACTGCAGCCCGCCCGGTTTATCGGCCCGGAAACCGGACTGTATCAGTTTTCCTTCGTATGTCTTAAAGATTACTCCTTTGTAGACAAGGTAGTTCAGCTCCCCCGATTTCACTCCGGTGCCAAACACGTAGTAATAGCGCACATACCCGAAGATTCCGAGCGCCAGTATCAATATGCCCAGGAACCACATGAGTCCCTTGCGGCTTTTTTTCTTTTTCGGTTGTAAGTCATCCATATTACGTATGATTAATTCAATTTCTTTTTATATTCGGATGTTGTCAAAAATTAGGTTTTTCAGCCGTTTCCCTGCAATGACATCATCCCGGTAAACGTACCGTCTGTTCAACGCTTATCAAAAACATTTCTACTACGGCAAAAGCAAATAAATTTGGCTTGTGCTTATTTAGGTTATCGAAAACGTCGAGGGTGTAAAGGTACGTTATTTTTGACTTTTTTAGGGAAACTAACCCACAAAAAGCAGGAATATTTCCCTAATTTGGGCTATATTTGCTTCCCATTACGTGTGCCGGGTTCTGCGTCAGGACTTTTAGGCCGGTTTCACGGTCTGGAGGCTTGCGGATCCGGGGATGATAGTTGGGGGATTCATGGATTAGAAAGTAAGCGAATATGAAGTGTGATGCGCTGATTATCAGTCGGCATCCGTTTTCTTCGACCTGCACCTTTGCCTGTGCCAATCCAGATCAGTCTGAAAAAGAATAACAATTAAATTATATAGTAGAACAAACAAATGAAAAAAATCCTTCTTACTTTTAGTTTGCTGTTAGCCGCGCTAACCATCTTTTCGCAGAATGCATACACATTCCGCGTGATCCGGGAAAACCCCATTACATCAGTGAAAAACCAGTCCAGTTCGGGAACATGCTGGAGCTTTTCGGGTGTGGGACTGCTGGAGTCCGAACTGATCCGGATGGGAAAAGGGGAGTTCGACCTCTCGGAGATGTACATCGTGCGCAGGAACTATGAAGACAAAGCCAAAAAACACGCCCGTCTGCACGGTAACCTTAACTTTGCCGCCGGAGGCTCTTTTGCCGATGTGGTGGAGACCATCAACGCCTTCGGCATCGTACCCGAAGAGGCATACAAGGGGCTCAACTATGGCTCCGAAACACATAACCACGGTGAACTCGATAAAGTGCTCGCCGGATATATGAAAGGAATTATCGGCGCCGGAAGCTTGTCCCCCGTGTGGTACGACGGCTTTTCAGGCATTCTGGATGCTTATCTGGGCAAAGTGCCCGAAACATTCACCTATAAAGATAAAGAGTATACCCCGCACACATTTGCGGATTTTCTGGGAGTGGATCAGAACGATTACATCTCTCTCACCTCCTTCACCCATCATCCTTTCTATCAGCCGTTCGCCATCGAAGTGCCCGATAACTGGCGCTGGGCCGATTCCTATAACCTCCCTGTGAACGAACTGATGGAAGTGATAGAGCATGCCATCATGGAAGGATATACCATCGCGTGGGCTTCCGACGTGAGTGAAGCCGGATTCTCCCGCTCAGGGATTGCCATTGTGCCGGACGAAAACGCGGGCGAAAACGCCGGCTCCGATCAGGCGAAATGGCTCGGACTATCTACCCGTGAACGGGATGCCGATTTGAGAATACGCATTGGAAAAGAAGTGCTGGCCGAAAAAGAGATTATGCAGGAGATGCGCCAGCTCGCTTTCGACAACTATCAGACCACCGATGACCACGGCATGCAGATATACGGTATTGCCGAGGACCAGAACGGCAACAAGTTCTATATGGTGAAAAATTCATGGGGTGAAACCGGTTCTTACGACGGCATTTGGTACGCTTCCGACCCGTTTGTACGCTACAAAACAATGAGCATTGTGCTTCATAAGGATGCTATCCCCGCGGCGATTTCCCGAAAACTCGGGCTTTAGGCTTTAGGTTGATTCATTGAAACTATGGAAACGGCAGATCTATACGCCCTTTTTTGCAAGCACCCCACCATCACCACCGATTCGCGGATGTGCTCCAAAGACTCCATCTTCTTCGCGTTGAAGGGAGAGAGATTCAATGGGAACCTGTTTGCCGATAAAGCTTTGGAGGCGGGTTGCGCCTATGCTGTGGTAGATGAGTTGCAGGACGATCAGAAAGACGATCGCATCGTTGTGGTAGATGATGTGCTGAAATCGTTGCAACAGCTGGCCAACTACCACCGGAAAAAGCTGAAGATACCCATTATCGGTATCACCGGCACCAACGGGAAAACCACCACCAAAGAGTTGATCGCCATTGCCTTGTCGCGTGAGTTCAAGGTAGCCTATACACAGGGGAATTACAACAACCATATTGGCGTACCGCTTACGCTGCTCTCCATGAACAAGTCGCACGAGATCGGGGTGGTGGAGATGGGAGCCAATCATCCCGGCGATATCAGGGAGCTTTGCTATATTGCCGAGCCAAACTACGGGCTCATTACCAACCTTGGAAAAGCGCATCTGGAAGGATTCGGCACCTTCGAAAACCTGGTCGCGACGAAAGGAGAACTGTACGACTTTATCCGTGAGCACGAAGGCAAAGTATTTGTGAACAAGGATGATTCGATTTTACTGGAGCTGTCCGAAGGGATGAACCGCATTCTGTACGGCAGGAACGACCCGTCGCTGTTCGCCTCGGGCACCATTGCCCACGCCACCCCTTTTCTGGAGTTCGACTGGAGCTTTTTCGACAGCTCCTACCGTGTAAAAACCAGTCTGGTGGGCGAGTTCAACTTCGATAACGCGATAGCGGCCGTGGCAATCTGCAAGTTTTTCGGTGTGAATGCCGAGCGGATAAGCGCCGCGCTGGAAGAGTACGAACCGAAAAACCATCGTTCTCAGTTCAAACGCACCGGGCAGAACGATCTCATCATCGATGCGTATAATGCCAATCCTACCAGCATGAAAGCTTCTCTCGATTTCTTTACCTCAATCCCTTCCGGATTGCCGAAGATGGTTATTCTGGGAGAGATGAGGGAGTTGGGTGACGTGAGCAATGAAGAGCACCAAAAGATGGTCGATTTTCTCAGAAAACAATCGTATGAGAAGGTCTACCTGGTGGGAGCCTTTTTCAGAAACCAGACCGATACGGACGATTCCTGCCGGGTGTTCGGCGATGTGGAAGAGTTGATAGAAGCGCTGAAAAAGGAACCCGTGGCGAATCACTATATCTTGCTTAAAGGGTCCCATTCCGTCCATCTGGAGAAAGCGGTCGATTATTTATAACGTGCAGCGCTGCGGGTAGCGTTGTTTGCCTCCGAGTAATACTGTCTGTCTGTGGGGAACGCTGTTTGGCGGCCGGCCGGCGCGGTTATTCCCGAAACCGTACCGTAAGCATCACCATCTCCGACACGGTCCCGATACGGTATTGCGGTCCCACCAGTCCAATGCCTGAAGTGACATACACATGCGTACCGCCCTTTTTCTTGTAGCCGTGCGCCACTTCAAATACAATTTCGGTGGCGATGTTTCCCGGAAAAACCTGGCCGTGGTGCGTGTGCCCGTAAAGGGCGATATCCGCTCCCGCATCCACCTCCTCATCCAAATCGTAAGGACTGTGATTCAGCACAATTACAGGTCTCGACATGTCCACCTGCTGATCCCTGAGAATATCCCGCAACGGTTTTCGGGTGGGAACCACCCAGTCTTCACGGCCAACCACGTAAAACGCGCTGTCGATAAGCAGGGCGGAGTCGCGCAACATGCCTATTCCCGCATCGTTCAGCCATTGTATTTTCTGTTCGGCTTCAAACCTGTATTCGTGATTTCCCGTGCAGGAATAGACACCGAGCGGGGCGGAAAGCCGCTCTAATTCTTCATCCATCCGCTGTTCCAGTATCGGTTCGATATGTGAATCGAGAATATCCCCCACAAAAAGAATCAAATCAGGTTGTTGCGCCATAATAAGGTCGACAAACCGTTTCGCATGATCCCGTCCAATCATCCATCCCAAATGCAGATCGCCAATCACCGCGATGCGTACCGAATCCAGACTCCCCGCCGGTTTGTTTACCGTTACAGGAACCTGTTGCACCACCGGATGCATAAACTGATACCGCCCGTGCGTCATGATGCCCGCTACAATCACAACCGGCACCATAAAAACAATCATTCTCGTCTTCCGAGGCTGCGTTTTTACCGTTCTCAACGGTTTCAGCAGCTGTTTTTTCCAAATAAGATAGAACAGATCGATGAGTAGCCATAACCCGCCTGCATACAAAAGAAACAGCATCCAGCTGGTACCCATCACCCGGATAAATTGGGTAATCGCTTCGGGGATATGGCGATAGAAGAGAAAGCCTGTGGTGTAGATAAGCAGCTCCGTACCGAAGACTACTGCCAGCACCGCACGTGCTCCTTTTTTACCTTCAAAGGCGTGCCATCCCTTCAGAAATATCAAAATATTCAGGGTGAAGTGAATAAGGAAAGCATTGATTAAAGCGCGCATATATTGGTTATACAGATTAGCAGATTTATTGATTTACTGAATTACCGATTTGTTGATTATCCCCGCATTGCCGGATCGTCGAATCGACTTTTCACCGGTTCACCGGTTCCAGGTCTAGTACTATATATTCCGACCGGGTGCCGATCCGAAATTTACCTCCCCAGATTCCGATTCCACTCGACACGTAAAAGTGCGTACCGCCTTTTTTGAGGTAACCGTGAGAGAGCTCAAACAGTGCGTCGGCAATCAGTGACGCCGGAAAAATCTGTCCGCGGTGGGTATGCCCGGAGAGCTGAAAATCGATGCCGTTTTCAACTGCTTCATGGAGATTCAACGGTTGATGGTCCAGCAGAAGGGTGAAGGTGGAGCCGTCTACGTGCTCCATCACTCTTTCCATGAGCTTCCTCCTCACATTGCTGTAGTCGTCGCGTCCAATGACGGTAATTCCGTTTATGGTGGCCGATGAATCCCGCAAGAGCGTGATGCCCGACCGTTTATAAAATCCCCCATCTTCCTTCAACGCAAACATGAGGTCGTGATTTCCCGTGCACGAGAAAACACCCATGGGCGCGTTTATCTGCCGCAAAACCGATTCGATGGAATCCTTCAATATAGGACGCATGTGATTGTCGATGATATCACCGGCAATGACCACCATATCGGGTTTCTCCGCATTCACCAACCGCACCCATTTTGCTACCTCCCGGGCTGAAATGGTGTACCCTATATGCAGGTCGCTGATGCCCACAATCCGTACAGGGCGGTCTATCTTATCCGTAGAGAGAAGGATGTGTTGCCGTTTTTTATGGTGATACTGAATGTTGCCGAAAAGTAACAGCAACGCTACCGCTCCGAAAACCACGGCAGATGTCACCGCATTGTTCCTGAAAACCGAGGCCATCGTCTCTTTGTCGATAAAATGCACTGCACCGTTAACTAACCTGAGGATATCAACCAAAAGCACAGCCAAAAACAGATATAGGAAAACGATCAGCCACGAGGTACCAAATCTGTAGAGTGAACCCGATACATGTACCGGCATTTTCTCTCCCACCGTGAAAAACAACACCATGCCCGCAATCCCCAGCACAAAAAGAACTGCCACCGCAACCCGAAACGCCGCAGACGCGGGAAGCATCCTGCATAACCGTACAGCCGTATATATATAAGCTGCGAGGAATACTACCGGAAGGGTTATAAGGAGAGTTTTTTGCGGCAAAATTTTAGTGTGCTAATGTGTCTCGGTTTACGAACGCAATACGCTGTTGCAATACATGAATGAGACTGTTTTTGTTTTGTGTGTAACGTTTTAGAGCCCCGGTTTGTTTACCCTTTTTCCTCTTATCTAATCCGGGAATGTGTCGAAATTCGCGCTTCACACCTTATCTGTTTTTCGTAAGGAATTATAATTGAGTCAGAATTGGAACAGAATTGAAACAGAATTCAACAAGAATTGGAACAGAATTAAACCGGAATTGAGTCAGAATTTAAACAGAATGCAGATTACAAACTCAAAAAGAATGAAACCCAGAGGGGGACGGAGAAATCGATGATCATTCCGTGAAAGAGTGCGACCACCACATACTCCGTCCCTGAAAACTTCGTGATAACGGGTAGGGTAGTATCCATGGTGGTAGCACCTCCGGCCGAGATCGGCGCCAGTTTTCCGAAATATTTCACCATCCACGGCGCGAGAATAAGAACACTGAATTCACGCATAATGTTCGCGAGCAACGCCACCGTACCCAGTTCCGCTCCTCTGAACTCCGTAATGAGAATGCTCGAAAGCGAGTAATAGGCAAACCCCGCTCCCACGCTCAGGCAATCGGCCAGGCTCCGGCCGGGCAGGAACAGGCTCACCAGCGCCACACCGGCAAACGTACCGGCGGTAGTAGCGGCAGGTACCAGCGCAATCCTCAGCCCAAACCGCTTTACGGCGGTAAACATGTTTCTGCCCGAACCAATCTGCACTCCCACAAGAATGAGAAGCAGATAAAGGACCCAGGTTGAAATATCGCTGACCGGCAGCCGTTCCGGCAATATACCCGATAAAGCCGACAGAACGCCTGCGGCAAAAAGGAGAAGATATAAGAGAGATTGCTTCATTTCAACTTCATTGTAACAGCCGTTTTCTTGCGAGGGCATACGGCAAGCTCCTCTCTTGCTTGTTGTTTGACGAAGACATTCACCGTTTTTCTTTTTTGTTTTTAAAAAAACGACGGTATACCCACTTTGCACACAGCAGGCTCCCAAGCGTTCCTCCTACGGTAAGAATCAATGCATCCAAACCGATAACGGCAAAATTTTTCACCACCTGTTCGTTCGCGCCTAGGGAGATGCCCAGAAAGAAGAGCAGCAGCATAATCACCACGTTCAGCAGTGTACCGGTATATTTCACGAAAGGGGCTTTTCGCAAAAGGTATCCCGCCAGTATGCCGGTTACAATGCAAAGGATAATTGGAAGCATAACTATCTTTTTTTTGGACAAAATTAGGAAAAAGAATTGAAACAGGCTTCATCAACGCCGGACTGAAGGGAGGTCGTTGAGCGAAGTCCGAAGGGTTTGCTGAGCGCTGCATTACCGTCGCCGTCTCATATCCCTTCCAACACGCTCCCTGTCCGCGATATGGATGTTTAAATATGTGAAAAACGGACAGAATCCCGATTGTGATTACTAAATTTTCGTAACAATACCCGTTTCTCCAAAAAACTCGAATTTTAATGTGTACTTTTAAATTTTTAAATTCAGAATTCTAGTTTAAACCACAATGAAACAAACGCACATTTTACTCCTGTTTTGTCTGTTGAGTGTGAGCATGACTGCTCAAAATATTACCGTAAGAGGCAAGCTGATAGCGGCCGTCGATCAGAAAGGATTGCCCTATGCCACCATCTCCGTCGCCAGTGAGGCCACTCCGGAGAATGCCGTCAAAAAGTTTGCCACACAAGAAAATGGGATTTTTTCCACTACGCTCGAACCCGGAACATATGTCTTCACCTTCCATTTTGTGGGAATGGATGACCTTGAAAAAACGGTGGAACTGTCGCCGGCACAGAATCCGCTGGATTTGGGAGAGATAGCACTGAACGAAAGCGATACGGAGTTGGACGAAGTGAGCGTGGTGGCGCAGAGGCCCCTGGTGAAGGTAGAGATCGATAAACTGACCTACAGCGCTAAAGACGACCCCGAAGCATCCACCTCCAACGTACTCGACCTGTTGCGCAAAGTGCCGCTGGTGACGGTGGACGGCGAGGACAACATCCAGCTGAAAGGCTCTACCAACTATAAGATCTACCTGAACGGCAAGCCTTCCAACATGATTTCCAATAATCCGTCGCAGGTGTTGAAGAGTATGCCTGCCAACAGTGTAAAAGATATTGAAGTGATTACCGACCCCGGAGCGAAATACGACGCCGAAGGGTGGGGGGAATCATCAACATTGTGACCGACAAGCGTGTGGACGACGGCTATTCCGGCTCCGTAGGGGGCAATGGCGACACCTATGGTGGCTATGGCGGCAATGCCTACCTGACCACCAAGTACGGCAAGTGGGGGTTTACCGGTAATGCAGGGTATTACCACTTCTCCCAGCCCACGTCGGAATCGGGTTTCTCACGCGAGGAGATGGCACCCGTTCCGGAAAACAGGTTGACGCACGACGGCACTTCCGGCGGCGATGGCGGCGGACTGTTCCTAAACGGTTCCATCAGCTTCGAGCCCGATACATTGAACCTGTTCAACCTGTCAGCATCGCGCTTCGGAGGAAAATTCAACTCGAACTCCTCGCTGGAAGCTCGTTCCACGGGAGCGCGCCCCTATTCTTACCATTCGAACAGCAACAGCATCTCGCAATATGGGGGAATGAACCTTTCGGCCGATTATCAGCGCAGCTTTAAAAAGAAGGGAGAAATGCTTACGGCCTCCTACCGGTTTCAGAATAACCCCAACGACAGCGAATATGAGAGCGCATACGAAGATGTGATCGATGACGGTTCCTTCTTCTATTATCCCGACGGGCATAGGATAAAGAGCGCCAACGACGCCGGCGGCTCCGAGCATACCGGACAGATCGATTATGTGAATCCGCTGAACGGCAAGCACAATATAGAGACGGGGATAAAGTATATTTTCAGGGACAATTCCAGCCGCGCCGATCATACCTTTCTTGATGTGGAAGACGGCATATGGAAGCCCGACCTGGACAGGAAAAACGACCTCGATCACAACCAGAACATCACTTCCGGATATGCCGGATACGGGTATAAGACGGGAAAAGTAGGACTGAAGGTGGGCCTGCGCGGCGAAAATACACAGCAGGAGATTCATTTTATGAGCGCCCAGTCGGATACGGTGGTGAACACCAACTTCTTCGACCTGATCCCGTCGGCCACGGTATCGTACCAACTGGGGATGACCAAAACATTGCGAGGCGGGTACAACATGCGTATCTCACGCCCCGGTATCTGGTACCTCAACCCCTATATAAACGATGTGGATCCCACCAACATCCGGTACGGTAATCCCCGGCTTGACGCAGAGCAGCAGCATAATTTCAATATCAACTACGGCTCTTTCTCACAGAAACTGAATTTCAACCTCACCCTCAACTACTCGTTCGCCAGCAATGCGGTATCAAGCTACAGCTTCATCCGCGAGGGGGTCACGCACAATACCTACGACAATATCGGACGCAACCAGTCGGTGGGAGCCAACATGTACGCGAGCTGGACCCCTTCGCAGTTGATCCGCACCTACGTGAATGGCGGGATCGATTACACCGATCTTCAGAGCACCGAGAATGCCGAATTGAGAAACAGCGGCTTCTCCGGCCGCGCGTTTGGAGGGATCACGTTCACCTTCCCCCGCGATTTCCGGATAGGAGCCAACGGCGGACTCTTCACCGGCCGTGTCCAGTTGCAGACAGAGCAATCGGCGTTCTATTTCTATTCGTTCAACATGATGAAGAGCTTCTTCGATAAGAAACTGGATATTTCGCTCAACGCCTCGAGCCCCTTCTCGAAGTATGTCAAATATACATCCACCACCACCGGTGAAGGGTTCCGGCAGGAGAGCATCTACCAACAACCCATGCGCAATATCCGGCTTAGTGTGACCTATCGTTTCGGCGACCTGAAGACCTCTATTAAGAAGGTACAGCGCGGTATCACCAATGAAGACGTGATGAGTGGCGAAGGCGGTGCGCAACAAGGCGGCACCACAACTCCCGCCGGAGGCAGTTAATGAGATTAATGTGCCAATGTCAATATGATGATGTGCCAATGGAATAATGTGTATCGTCCTGAAAATAGGTTATAGTGAAAATGGTACATATTGAATGTTATTTACAAAAAACAGTTTTAATCCTGACATGCGTGGATGGATTTCAATCTACTAATCGGTAAATCAATCTTAATACAATGCGGATAGATATTCTGACGGTTCTCCCCGAACTCATTGAAGGTTCCCTTCATAACAGTATCCTGAAGCGCGCTCAGGAAAAGGGACTGGTGGAATTCGGACTGCACAACCTGCGCGACTACACCCTCGACAAACACAGACGGGTGGACGATTATCCCTTTGGCGGGGAGGCCGGCATGGTGATGCAGATTGAACCGATAGACAGAGCCATCTCGCACTTAAAATCACAACGCGATTACGATGAGGTGATTTTCACCACCCCCGACGGCGAACAATTCACGCAGAACACCGCCAACGAGCTGTCTCTTATGCGGAACATCATCATCCTGTGCGGACACTACAAGGGAGTGGATTACCGTGTGCGGGAACACCTCATCACCCGGGAAATCTCCATCGGTGATTTTGTGCTTACCGGCGGTGAACTGGTTGCGGCCATGATTGCCGACGCTGTGGTACGAGTCATTCCCGGCGCCATCGGAGATGAACAGTCCGCGCTCTCCGATTCGTTTCAGGATGGATTGCTGGCCCCTCCCGTCTATACCCGCCCCGCGGAATACAAAGGCTGGAAGGTGCCCGACGTGCTGCTGTCGGGCCATGAACGCAAAATAGAGGAGTGGCGCCATGAACAGTCCGTAGAACGAACCAGAAAACTCAGGCCCGATTTGTTATAAGTGGGAAAGTGGAAAAAATTTGCTTACCTCAAAATATTGTTGTAATTTTATCTTAGTTTAGATAGAAACTCAAACGGGATGAGGAGTCCCGAAATAAAAGCGTTTATCCGTAAACACAGCGCGCTGTTCTGGTATACGCCCGAAAGCAAAAAAGAGAACATCAGCGACGAATTTCTGGTGGAAACCATTCTTAACTATGGTACATTGGACGATGTGAAAGAGTTAAATGAATTAATGGGTATTTCCAATGTAGCGAAAATTTTTTTAGGCGTTGAGGGAAGGAAAAAATTGAATTATTTCCCTGAGTTTTATCACTTTTTTCATTTATACTATTCGAAATATGTATAAGGAGATATTAAATGATACGCAGTTGCATCTCTTACCTCTGAACGTACATCGGTTCAATTACATTGGACTATTTTACGAATTGAGGTTCTCTAATCATGTCCTTTGATGTAAATCTTTTTTCTGCACGTTTCTCACGATAATATAATCTGAATAAATTCCCCGAATAATTAACGTTGAATATAATGGAGAAAAATATATTAATTACAGGTGGCGCCGGCTTTATCGGCTCCCACGTGGTGCGGTTGTTCGTAACCAAATACCCGGAGTATCGTATTATCAATCTCGATAAACTCACCTATGCCGGTAATCTGGCCAATCTGAAGGATGTGGAAGATAAACCCAATTACCGGTTCGTGAAGGCCGATATCTGCGACCTGGACGATATGCGGCAGCTCTTCGGGTCTGCCCGTATCGACAGTGTGATTCATCTGGCCGCCGAAAGCCACGTGGATCGTTCCATCACTGATCCGTTCTCCTTTGCAAAGACCAACGTGTTCGGCACATTAAACCTGTTGCAGGCCGCAAAAGAGTCCTGGAAATCCGATTACAGCGGCAAACTCTTCTATCACGTCTCCACCGATGAGGTGTACGGCGCGTTGGAGTTTGACGATGCCCTCTTCACCGAAGATACCCCTTACGATCCGCATTCGCCCTATTCGGCTTCCAAAGCTTCATCCGACCATTTTGTACGGTCGTACCGCGATACTTACGGCTTGCCCGCTATCATCTCTAATTGCTCCAATAATTACGGGCCGTATCAGTTTCCCGAGAAACTGATTCCGCTCTTCATCAACAATATTCTTCAAAATAAGCCGCTGCCCGTATACGGAAAAGGCGAGAACGTGAGAGACTGGCTGTATGTAGAAGACCATGCGCGTGCCATTGACCGAATCTTTCACGAGGGAAGGATGGGGGATACCTATAATATCGGAGGATTCAACGAGTGGAAAAACATCGACCTTATCCGTGTAATCATCAAAGTGGTCGACCGGTTGTTGCAACGGGAAGAAGGCGCATCGGAAAAACTGATTACCTATGTGACCGATCGCGCCGGGCACGACCTGCGGTACGCCATCGATGCATCGAAGCTGAAGAATGAGCTCGGGTGGCAGCCGTCCCTTCAGTTTGAAGAGGGCATTGAAAAGACCGTGCGCTGGTACCTCGAAAATCAGGACTGGTTGGATAATGTTACCAGCGGCGAGTATCAGAACTACTATCGCGGGATGTACGGAGAGTAGGAGGTGGTTTACGGAGAGTAGGAGCGATTAGAGAAGTGTTATCCGTGATTTTTTTCTTCGGAATTCTTTGGCGGTATCCAAAAAACTGTGTAAATAGGAATTAAGGAGGGTACGTCGATGTCTCCCCTTGTCGTTTGCAATCGGAATATTATCTTCTTCCGAATAGTCTGCGTTTCTTCTTCGGCTCCGGCATGGCCGACTGTCGCGCCATCACCTGCAAGGCGTCGCCCCCGTTTATGGTGATATTTACCGCGTTGTAGATCACGCCCCAGTCGGGCAGTCCGCCCAGGTTGCGGTCGTCAATAAAGAGGTCGGCACCCAGTTTGCGTGCTGCCTTTCCTTTTTCTTCCCCGGGATAATTGGCATTTACCGCATAAAAATAGAGTCCCCGTTCCGCGCAATAGTCGATGGCTTCCAGCAGCAGGCTCTCTTCGCGCACGGTCCAGAGGATCAGTTTGTGTCCGTCTTTCTGTAGTTGAAGGAGGGTTTCAATGGCAAACGGAATCGGTTTTCCAATCGCGGGATATTCATGCTCTACGATGGTTCCGTCGAAATCTACTGCTATGACCATGTTTTCTCTTGCTTTTTCTATAGGGTTGTTTTGCGCCGTAAAGATACGAAAAATCATGGTATTTTGCCACTTCATTCTGATTCGCCGGATGTGGGGCGACCGGCTTCTTCATCTAATCCCGGTCATGTTCATCTGTAACATGCGTACTTTTTTATCCCGAAAACTAATTCATTTACATGCGTCTGCGTGCCTTCTATCCGTGAAGATTGGGTTGCTTCTTTTGCAATATGCATAGATATGTACAAGTCTATATTTACATATTCGGAATACATATCCAGACGGCCCAAATGTCTGTCGGCTTGGCTAAGCAGGCGAAGCACATGCATATCATCTATCTCCCACTCTCTATTTATCTCGTTGGGGATAAATGATTTATAATATCCTTGATGAAAATATAATTACCCGATAAAAAATGCTTACTCATGATGCAGGCGTTCATTTATATTGTGCAAAAGTACACGAAATCTTTAGATACAATCATTCTTATTTAAGTTTTTGGGGTAAAAACTTAAATAAGGCGCTTTTTTATTTAAGGTTTCCATTAAGTCATATTTTAGTAAAAGGTCTGGTACATTTTCCTTTTTCAACCAATCTTCCATTACCCATTTTATCGTTCACCGTTTTTTGATCTTTCTGTTATATCTCCGAATCTTAATTGTAAATGAGCTAACTCGTGAAGCAAGGTAAAACGGATACTATCAGGTGTATTTGTAATTAAAATAGCATCCAATGGGATAAAAATAATTTTTTTAGGATTATCCGGTAATTAAAACACATCAGATCTGCAAAAAAGAGAGGTCTTGGGTAAGCATACCATATTTGAAGCGTTGGATAAGACAGAGGAAACCGTAAAAAAAGGGACAGGCAGGGAGCAAACGCAAGATGTGAAAACGATAGAATAGACGGATTTTGGAATATTTTCGAAAAACCCGAAAAATGGGGTGAAATGGAATGTTTTGCCCTTCTTATTTTTGCGTCAGATAATTTCATTCCTCCGTGAGGACAAATTATTTATTGATCACTAAAAACAAAGCATCATGAAAAAGTTAGCATTATTCATCTCCCTGTTCCTGCTTGCCGCCACGCAGGCCGAGGCACAAAGCTGGCTCGATAAGATGGGGAAAAAAGTGAAAGACAAAGCCGTTCAGAAAGTAGAGCAGCGCATTGAGAAAAAAGCTGCGGACGTTACGGATGAAGCATTGGATAAGACGGGGGAGGCTGTAAAAAAAGGAACAGGCAAGGAGCAAAAGCAAGATGTGGAAACGATTGAATGGACGGAGATGGAACCGGGTGAAATCGAAAAATCTATCGGCGGTAAACAGGGTGGGGCGCCTAAGCTGGAAGCCTATTCCAAATACGATTTTGTACCGGGCGACCAAATCCTCTTTTATGAAGATTTTTCGCAGGACGCCATCGGCGATTTTCCCGCACTCTGGACAACCAATGTCAGCGGAGAAGTCAAAACCATCAACATTGCTCCCGGCAAGTGGTTGCAGAATACAACCAGAAGCGGGGAATTTACTTACCTCAAAAATCTGGATCTGCCCGCTAATTTTATTTTGGAGTTCGACTACATACCCTATTTCAGTGAGGAAGCTCAGCAAAACAATCCGAACAGGAGTAACTGGTATGCTTCCGGCGCCGTGAAGCTGTACAGCCATTTGCCGGGGAAAGAAAAAGAATTCGACGGAGGTTTGTATCCGGGCGATATGGGGTTAAGGATTCATTTTAATAATTACAGGTGGGATGCGGACGCTTATAACGACAAAGGTTATGAGGGAATTAAAGCCAACAGCGATAAGAATTGTGTCGTGTCCGAACAGGTCAACCATATCATCGTATGGGTGCAGAACCGCAGGGTAAGGGTTTATCATGGCGGTGCGAAAATAATGGACGTGCCTACAATGCTTGCGCCAGACACAAAACTGACACGTTTGCGCCTGGATAATGCCCATGAAGACAATCGCCCGTTCTTTTCAAATATAAAGATCACTACCGCCTCGCCCGATACGCGCAGCAAGCTCATCACCGAAGGAAAACTGATTACCTATGGTATCACTTTCGATGTGAACAAGGATGTAATAAAACCCGAATCCTACGGTACGCTGAAAAGTATTGCCGATGTACTGGCGGAAAATCCAGACGTTAAGGTGAAGATAGTGGGACATACCGACAGCGACGGCGCCGACGATGCCAACCTCGACCTCTCGCAGCGGCGTGCTGCTTCGGTGAAAAACGAACTGGCTAAATCGTTTGGCATCGACACCTCGCGCATGGAGACCGAAGGAAAAGGGGAAACCGAGCCTGTTGCGCCGAACGATTCGTCGGAGAACAAAGCCAAAAACCGCCGCGTGGAATTGGTGAAACTATAATCTTGAAGATTGAAATAAAAAGACAAGATGAAAGTAATACGTAACAACTTATTGGCTGGGGCGATCCTTGCTGTTGCCCTGTTTGCAGGAGAGAAAGTCGGGGCGCAACCCGGGGTAGTCCATTCCAACCAATTGCCAACGGCATTTCAGGCATTGGTACCGCAAGGAGCTACGCTCGATGCTCCCCAAACCACCAAAATGCCGGGATCCGGAACGGGAACGGTAACTTTCGCCGCCCGCCGGACAGGAAAAGATGGACGTTTTGAAACAGGTTATCTTTTCGAACTTACTATTGTAACGGCACGGGCAATTGAAACGGTTGAAAAGTGGCGCACGATGTATAAGCAGGATTTGGAAAGCAAAGTCGGCAGTAAAATGAAAGAGGCAAATTCAAGTGAGATCTGTGACGACGAATTGCCGGAACTAACCGAATATACCTGGGGAGCAGGAATCACATGGCGAACCGTCTGCAAAAACACAGACGGGGATAATATCCGGAACGAGATTTATTACGATGGTATTTATTATGGCTTCATTGGGGAGGACGGAGGTATCTTCAAACTATTCACGCTGACTGTGAAATATGGCGAAAACCCCGAAGAGGCTGACGAATGGGCGAAAAAAGCGGCGCAGTTGATCTCAGAAACAAGCCTTGACCAACTGTGAGAATTAGCAAATTGAAGTTTGGGGTTTTACCATGCTGAACGAAGTGAAGCATCTCAAAAAACGGAAGTTAGAATTTGGAAGTCTTTAAAACGTCCAACATCAGATCGTAGCGGAGATCTTGGCGGGATGTCTATTGACCGTCGATTATTTATTGATAAAACTTAATAAGCCTCCCCTCGACCCTGAAACGAATGCCGCGAAATACCGGTTTGTGAAGTAATGAAAAATCCCGGTAACATTTTCAAATTAAGGAAAATCATGAACAATTTTAAATTAAAACAAATGAAACACCAATCAATTTTAATCACGATGCTCTTTCTTGCATCAGTAGCGTTCAGCTCTTGCAATGGAAAGAAAAAGGAAAACAGCGGTGAACAAACCGCGCCTGCCGCCGAGCTGAAAACGGACGGCAAAGCAAAAAAATATCCGTTCGAAAAAGGAATCATCTATCAGAAAACGAGTGCCATGGGGATAGAAAGCAATCCCGTGGTCTATTTCGATAAATGGGGAGAATGGGAAGCAACCGAAACTGTGATCGAAATGGAGATAATGGGACAAAAGATGGTGAGCACGGAAATCGAGATCACTAAAGGATCGGACTACTGGAAAATCGACCTCGACAAGAAAACGGGCGTTCATTTCAACCGTCCGCCGGCCATCAGCCCGATGGGCATGGATATGGAGAAAATATCCAAAGAAATGTTGGGAGAGATGAACATCGAACTTCTCGGCGAAGATACTTTCCTGGGTTATCCGTGCAAAAAATACCGCATGCAAAGCGACAAAAACAGCTTAGGCATGGAATACCTGCTCTACGGTAACCTGATGATGAAAATGAAAGGCGAAGCCATGGGGATGCCCGTTACCACCGAAGTAACCAAAATAGAAACCGTAGTGCCTCCGGCCGGTAAATTCGAAGTGCCGTCAGATGTTGAAATTATGGAATATTAAATAACTGCAATAATATAAAAATGAGCCAATTAGTAAAAATGAAACGAGCACGCTCATGAAAAAAATAAAAGTTGCCGGTCTCCGGGTTGGAATAAAAGGGAGCTTAATTCTCGCGGCGGTCGTTATACTCATTGTCGTTCCTGTTTCGGCACAACAAACGGTAATGCATAAATCCGTTAAGATAGATACGACAAAAGTCATTTCGCAGGAAGAACTGAAAAATATTGCCGACCGAATTTTCAACAGGTACTACAAAAGTATCTATGATGCCGAAGAGAAGGCCCTTATTGAGAAACAGCTTATGTTACTCGAAAATAACAGGGATAATCTTCTTGAAACGGCACAGGGACTAAGTTCTTCGGGAGTATTTATGGCGGGAGCAGGTATTTCAAAGAACGTTTCAATGGCTGTAACATCCAAAGCGGCTTCGCTTTTCCCCCGCGACACGCTTATCGTGAATAATTTCGGGGCTATGCTGCGCCTTAGCGACTCGGTGGAAATATCGCTTCCCGTTTTACTCTATGCCGGGAAACTCTATCCCGGAGCACCTGTAATACTCACCAATTTAGGCAATACATTGTTCGAGTTGTACGACGATCGTTCGGCTGAAGTGCTGTATAAACGGGCGTTACAGATAAATCCCGATTATACGCTGGCCAATCAGGGCCTGGTTTCGGTTTACCTGAAAAGAAAGGATCTGGAAAAAGCTGTGGCACAGCTTTTCAGTGCCGCGAGAGGCGTTTACTGCCCGTCTATGAAAGAGGTACAGGACAATATAAAACACCGGGATAAATACCGGCTTCCCGATATGCCCGAAGAGCCGGGCAATGAACCGACTCCGGAGCAGTCTCGTTCCCAATCTCCCGACCGGTTGCTCTTGCCGGATTTTGCAGATTGGAGTGAAATAGGAGCGATACTGGCAGATCAATCCATTGACAAAATACGGAAGAAACTGGCGAAGATAGCGCGAGAAGATGTCAGGTTGAAAAATGCACTGGAAGTTTCAAATATGAGTAAGGAAGAGCGGGAGAAATGGTACGAAGTTGAAATGCAGCCGGGCAGGATATTGTATAAAAAAGGAGATTTTGCTGTCGGGCTCATGGAAAAATATTTTGAAGACCGGCTTAATAAAACATACAGGACTTATTTCGTAACGGACAGCATCTATAATGCAAACTATGAAAAGGCGCTGGAACAAATACTGGCAAACAGTAAGAAGATGGAGCAGGAAATAGGTTCAGACCCTATAAAATGGCGGGCATGGGTTACCGAACAGTGCAAGGCTGCGACAAACCTGACGGCAAAATATTTTGCCGACTGGAGGGGCATCGCGAGAACACGGCATCAGGAGTATAACGATTTGCTTTCCACTTACTGGGTGTATTGCGAACAATACCTTAATACGACTTACAATACGGACGATTTCGACGAATTGAATTCCAGACGGAAAATATTTGTCGCCGGAAAACTAAGTGAGATGTATAATGAATACAGTATGCGGAAAATGGCGTTTGGACTCATCAATATATCCGCGTTTGCTTCCGGTTCGGGCGACTGTCCCGAAATGCCGCCGCCACCGCCTCCTTCGGCAGAAGAGGAAGATGTGGAAATACCGGATAAAGACCGGCCTGATTGTCCTTTCAAAAATAAGCCGGGAAAAGTAGGGCTTGGTGTATGCAGCATAACGCTTGATTGTGAAAGTGCCGGATTGGAGTGCGGTCAGGGTATCATAGGCGGCGCTAAATGGAATTACAAGAAAAAAGAACTCACCTTGTTCGGGGGAGTTGGTGTAAGGGGTGATTTCGGCGTGCCCGGAGCCAATGTTTCGGCGGGAGCAAAAGCCGGGTTTGAGGTGTCTTTCAATAAGAATAACCAAATAACCGATATCGGCTTCAAAGCGGAAGCAGGAGCCTCCACTACGATTGGAATTACGGAATCGAGCCGGGGTATGAACATAAAGATGACTGCCGCAACAGGCATTGACACCGATCTCACCCGTGATTTGTCTTATAAATTCTAATTTTAATAAATAATCAATAATTATCGCTGAAAATTTATCCTCTGCCGGATAACAACTTATTGATAATTAGAATATCTTTACGGCAAATCTTGGATTAACGAATACTGTGATCGCGATGAAAAATTTAGCTCTCATCCTGCTATTGGCGGTTGCCTCCATAAAAGCACACGGGCAGAATATCGATTCGCTCCTTCGTGCCGCAAGGGCGAATCCCGACACCTCCGTTATCAACCGGTTGTACGAAATAGGGTACGAAGTGGAAATGCAAGACCACGAAGCGGCGAAAAGAATTTACCGCACGGCAGGCGAACTCAGCGAAAAGATAGACTTTCCGGTGGGGCGTATCCGGTTCGCTTCCAATTATACCTACCTGCTCAACCTGGAGGGAAAACTCGATTCTTCTCTTGTTCTCAACTTAGAGGCATTAGAGCTGGCACGCGAAATTGGCGATGAGGAGCGAATCAACGGAGCGCTGGTCAATACCGGTAACGTATATCATTACAAACGGTTGTACAACACGGCGTTGGAGTATTACATCCAGGCGCTTCCTTGGTTTGAAAAAACGGGCAGCCGTAAAAACCTCGCGACCCTATATGACGTCATGCAGGTCTTTTACCAGCGTACCGAACAGCCCGAACAGGGGATTGTGTATGGTAAGAAAGCATTGGAACTGATGAAAGATTACCCCGACGACATCACCCGCGGATATATACTGATCAATCTCGCCTCGCTTTATTCGAGCTGCGTTCCGAGAAGATGGGAGGAGCATCTGGAGTGCCTGAAAGAGGCTTTACGCATAGCGGAAGCAACCAATTACATAGACATGAAAGCTTCCGTTCTGAACAATCTTGGAAATTATTATCTGCAAAATTTTGATTATAAAACCGCAGAGGTTTACGGACAGGAGGCGCTGGCATTGCACGATTCCATAGGAGATATGACCGGTTACCTGGTAAGCCTCAGGGGAATTGCTCTTTGCAATTTACATAAAGGCGATTATGAAAAAGCCGAAGCATATGCAAAGGAAGCCTTGATGCTCGCCCAGGAGCAGGAATGGGATATCGAGGAACGCAAATGTTACCAGATCCTGGCCGACCTTGCCCTTCTGAAAGACAGGGATTATGTAAAAAATCAAAAGTTAATTTTCAAATTCGATTCTCTCGGCAATGAGATTTTGAACGACAATATCCTGCGTGCCAACGAGGAATTGAGGATAAAATACGAGACCGAACAAAAGGAATTTCAGATCGCGGCGCTTGACGAAAGGCACCGATCCACCCTCCTGATAAGTATGATCGGCGGTGCGGCGTTGGTATCGGGAGTACTGGCACTGCTCTTTCTCTGGCTTTGGGCCAAACAGAAACGCCGTAAGGCGGAATTGCAGTTGAAGCAAGTGGAACAGGAGAAACAATTGGTGGCTACCCGTTCCGTTCTTGAGGGGGAGATGCAGGAACGTTCCAGGCTTGCCCGTGATCTGCATGACGGATTAGGCGGTATACTCTCGGCGGCAAAGATCAATATGAGCGAACTGAAGAACGGGGCTCTGCTGGAATTTCCGGATATAGAAGGTATAAACCGTATCATGGGTTTATTAGACGAGTCGTTGCGTGAATTGCGGCGGGTTGCCCACCATCTTATGCCGGAATCGTTAAGCCGCTACGGGTTAAAAATAGCCCTGTCCGATTTTTGCCGTACCGTGGAAAAGATCGAGTTTGCATGGTTCGGCGAAGAGGAACGTTTGGAGCATCAGTTGGAAATTGTGGTGTACCGCATTGTACACGAGTTGGTGAATAATGCGTTGAAATACTCGGAAGCCACACATATCCTTGTGCATATTGTACAGGACAGGGATCGTATTTCGTTAACAGTAGAAGACAACGGAAAAGGTTTTGATACTTCTGCACCCACAATCGGGACGGGATTGCAGAATATTCGTACGAGAGTTGCTGCGCTGGAAGGGAATATGGATATCTTTTCGGCCGAAAATGAAGGAACGGAGGTACATGTCGAATTAAAGATCAGAGACAATGATACGGGTGCAGATAGTTGACGACCATCCGTTGGTTGTGGAAGGGTTGGAGAGGATTATTAACGATTCGGGGATAGCGCGGATCACCGGGACGGCTTATTCTCTGAAGGATTGTTGGAGAATGCTTGCACGCGCCGCACCCGATGTATTGCTGCTGGATATCGGGTTGCCTGACGGTAATGGGATTGATGCCTGCGCGCAGATCCTGACGAAATATCCGGATGTGAAGATCCTGATGCTGACAAGTTACGGAGAGTTGAACGTCATTACCCAGTCATTGGAAAACGGGGCGTTGGGCTATGTCCTGAAAAACTCCACGGTAGAGGAAATTATCGAGGGAATTTGCACGGTAGCCCTGGGTGAGCGGTTTTTGTGCGAAGAGGTCGATTTACTGTTGCGTACCAAAAAAGATGACGCCGTATCTCTTTCCCGCCGCGAGCGAGAGCTTCTTAAACTCATTGCCGAAGGGCATACCATGAATACCATATCCGACATGATGTGTATCGGTTATGAAACGGTCAAAAGTTACCGCAAGAATATCATGACCAAACTACAGGTTCCCAATACCGCCGCCTTGATAAAATATGCCGTAGAGAAAAAGATAGTGTAATCACAGTAAAGTATTCATTATAAACGAACTAAATAGTCGGGAATATCTCGTTGGTAACGAATGAAATTCATTCCTTGTCCAGTAGCTTGTTGAGGGTATCGGGTTTCTCAAGAATCTTTTAAAAGAGATATACCAATGAGATAGCCCCTTTTGTAGGGCCAATATAATGTTTTCTACCTTCGTTTATTTTGAATCCATTGCTGCCTTTCGTAAAAACATCGTAGTTTAAACGCCCATATCCTGCTCCACCGGTTACTTCAAGGAGTAAGCTATTGCCGATTATCCAGGCATAGCCATAGCTTAACCCTATCCCATTTATATTTCCTTGATAACGTCGATCCTTTAGCGCTGACAATCTTTCAACCGGTAAGTCTATTCCTCCCACATCAAATCCGGCAAACACCCCATGCAGGCCAATAGAATGCCCATTGAACGTTTCATGTAGCCAGTAACGGGCTTCCGGCCAAACAATCCAATGCTTCCACTGTTTTCCGTCTTCAAACTCAAAAGGATTATACCCTCCGGACAGTTCAAAGGTCATTTTATGCCGGAACGCCACTTCCACTCCCAAATTCGGAGTTGCCGTCACCCAATGCGGTATATTTGTTTTTACAGCTATTGTTTTTTGCGCCTGTGTATGCGCGGATAACAAAGTTGAAAATATAAATATAAAACAAATCCTCTTTAAATATCTCATACGAACATAATTAATTTTTAACACTAAGGCCGTATGGAACTCGCTTTAATCATGTACTTGTGTGCTAATGATTATCATGCTCGTTTCATATGACTATCTATTGGATTACGTAAATAATTCTTCATTGTTTGGCAATATTATTTTTCAATGATGGCTGTTTTCATTAATCGGAATTTCATTCCATAAATGGCGATTAATGTGACGGTCAGTATCACGAAGACCCACCATCCCACTATTGGGTATAGTGTGATGATCAAAAAAGAACAAACCAGTTGCACCATAAAATAGATCAGGGAGACTACCCGGTGTTGCATACCCTTTTCATTGGCCAATATCTGGTAGAAATGCAACCGATGCGCCTCCATGATGTTCTGTTTCAGATAAATCCTGTGTAAGATTGTGCAAACGGTATCCACTCCGTAAACCAGCAGGAACCCGATCCATATCAGGTTTTGAGTTTTAATTATCAGTAATAGTAACAACGACACGATCCAGAAAGCGATGCTTACGCTCCCTACATCGCCCGCGAAACACTTCGCCTGTTTCCGAAAGTTGAAGAACAGAAACACCACGGATGCCAGTAGCGGGAAGATCAGGAAATCGTTTTCGGTGAAAGGTTGGATGTAGCTGTTCACATAGATCATCGGCAGCAGTACCGCCAGCGTATATAATCCTGTGATGCCGTTGATGCCGTCCATAAAGTTATATGCGTTCACAATCCCGATGAACAGGATATAACCGATAACAACCGCCCACCACGGATATAACCCGAAGAAATTGGTGAAATAAAAAACACACGTCATCGCCATCAGGTGAAACAACAGGCGGATGCCCTGTCCAAGCCCCTTCACATCATCCCGGAAGCTCACTCCGGCCATCAGGGTGATTCCCGCCAGAAACCACCACCCTGCTTCCGAAGGATTAAACAGCACATAGAGTAGGGCGGCCACCCAGTAGATAATACCTCCTCCCCGCAGGGTGACTTGGGTATGCGAACTCCGTTCGTTCGGTTTGTCTATAATGTTATATCTGTCCGCGATGCGGAAGTAGAACAACTCCGCGGCAAACAACAATACTATAACAATAAAATATATCATATTTGAAGAATATTAGAAGATTGGATAGAAGGCATTACTTAAAGCTTTCCAGCGTTTTTCGCATTCCGTCGCGGGTCGATACAGGCATACTATTCAATCTTAAAATTTTCCAATACGCTCAACGGTTGCCAATTTAACTCCCGTTTTGCTTTTTCGTTGGAGAAAGTGAGCGATTTGGTAATTTTCTTCAGCTTCAATGAATTGATGGGCGCTTTGTTTCCCAGTAAATCTCCCGCTAATGCCATTGATTTGGCAATCCAGTAAGGAACTGATATAGGAGGCTTCTTTCTTAACTGTCTCGCAATTAAAATTTCCAGTTCACGGAACGACGGTTGTTCGTCGTCGCATACGTTATACACACCACCTTTCTCTATTAATGAAGGTAATAACCGGGCGATATCCTGTACCATCAGTACACTTTTGCGTGCTTTGCCTCCAGCAATGGATAAATATTTACCCGTTTTTATGCCGTTTATCATTGCGCCCAGATTACCGGGAGGATTGGGGCCGGCAATCAACGACGGGCGGATTATTCCCAACGTTACATTGTTCAGATCGCACCATTCCGATAGAAACTCTTCCGCTTTTATTTTACTTTGGGCATAAGGCGTATCGCCGTTGAGCGGATGCGCTTCGGTGATATTTTCGCCATGCTCCAATCCGTAAACCGCTACCGTACTGATAAAGATAAAGGCTTTGGGAACGCCGTTTTTTTCCAATGCCCAGCATAAATTAACCGTCCCTTGAAAATTGATATCGAAAAACGCCTGTTTTTCGGCTTCTGTCTTAGGCACAACATGAGCTTTACCGGCTGCATGCAGCACAATATCGAACGGCTCGTTTATTTGGGGTATCTTTGTTGCCAGATTTACTTTTATATCATCATTGTCGGTTAACCCTAATGTTTTTACCTCGTATTTTTCACGAAGCAAGGGTTTCAGGCTATTGCCGAGAAAGCCGGAAGCGCCGGTAAATAATATTTTTTTCATATATATCTATCTTCACTAGTGTCCGGTTAAGGACGAGTTAATTGTTTGTATATTATTTATATTTAATTAGTTATATTTATTTTTTTTACTTGGTCGATTTGAATTCATACTTTTGTTTATGATTAATATTCAATCATATGAATTCAGGGAAAACGGTACTATCACAACTAATGATGTTTAAATCAGATTTTCAATTTCAGAGATGCGTTGACCGCTACAGGGGTGACTTCAGAACAAGAAGGTTTACCTGTAGTGAGCATTTTCCGGTCATGAGTTTTGCCCAATTGACCGCAAGGGAAAGCCTCCGGGACATTGAAAACAGTTTAACCGCTTTTTCATCCAAACTTTACCACTCAGGTCTTAGATCTGCAACTGCAAAATCCACACTGGCCGAGGCTAACGGGAAACGCAATTGGAAAATCTATGCCGATTATGCCCAAGTTCTAATCAAATAAGCCAGAGCTTTATATGCAGATGATCCCAATTTCAGACTGGATATTGACAATATGGTCTACGCCCTGGACAGCACTACAATCGACCTGTGCCTAAGTCTGTTCCCTTGGGCAAAATTTCGCAAGACCAAAGGTGCCGTCAAGATGCATACCCTGCTTGATTTAAGAGGCTCAATACCAATCTATGTTGATATTACCAATGCAGATGTACATGATGTAAATATACTCGATACGATTCCCATAGAAGCCGGCTCTTATTACATTATGGATAAGGGTTATACGGACTTCAACAGACTTTACGGTAAAATTCACAAACAGCAGGCATTCTTTGTCACCAGGTCTAAAGACAACATTAATTTTATGATTGTTGAAAAACAAAATGTTGACTCAAGCTCCGGTATACTGGAGGATGTCTCCATCCGGCTAACCGGATATTATACGGGGAAGAAATATCCGGCTGAACTCCGTCTTGTGACGTACGAAGACTTCTTGGATGGAAAGGTCTACCATTTTCTGACTAACAACTTCTCCCTTGATTCTCTGACCATTGCCAAACTATATCGCGACCGGTGGAAAATAGAGTTGTTCTTCAAATGGATTAAACAACATCTTCGTATAAAAGCCTTTTACGGCACAAGTGAAAATGCTGTCAACTGCCAGATTTGGATATATCTTCTTGCGGCTATTGCAAAAAAGAAACTCGACATCCCGGTTAGGTTGTATACTTTCACACAGACTATAGGGCTGGCTTTGTTTGAAAAAACGAATATCAAAGATCTCTTTAGTGGCAATAATAACTTAAATAAACAGTTCGATTATCCCTTCTTGCCACTATGGGAAAATTAAACCGGACAGTAATGATATCATATATCTAAATGGCTTGATTTATTTTTTGTTTCTGGCAAATCTATTATATAGGAAAGAACGAAATCGATTTGGCAATAATCTTACTAAAATTCTTATTAGCACATTGCTTATGTAACGAGGTTGCGAAATGAAACCCATACGATAAAAGGCAAATTGAAGTTTTTTCTCATTTTTCAAATATTCCCGACCTCCTCTTCTTTGAAACGTGTCAAGCGAAGTTCTAAAATATAAAAGGCTTTCTTGTATGTTATAAAATTTATAGCCTTTTTTCAACATTCTTACCCATAAGAAATAATCTTCAAAAAGGGGAAAGTGTTGATAATTCCCCACTGCCAGAACAGCATTTTTCTTAAACATAACCGATGGATGATTAATCGGATTACGTCTTTGTGCAAAAGAATAAATTTGGGCGTGATTTTCTGGTACTTTTCTTGTTGATAATATATTTTCTTTATTATCTGTAAACTCATCCACCCAAGAACCCACAACATCTAATTCGGGATGTTGCTCAAACTGTTGGATTTGTTTTTCAAAACGATTTAATTTCGCAATATCATCGGTATCCATGCGTGCAATAAGATTATTAGAACAATGTTTTAATCCTTCATTCAATGCAATACCTAATCCTTTGTTTTTTTCAAGGGTGATAATTTTTATTTGAGGAAATTTTTGTTTATGTTTATATATAACCTCTTTCAAAGGTTCTTCTATCGGACCATCCTCAATCAAAACGACTTCATTTGGCGGTAATGTTTGATTGAAGACACTATTCAGTGCTTGATCAAGATATAATGGATTTTCCTTATAATAAACAGACATTAAAACACTGAATAATTTCTCATCCATAGCAAAATTATGTTAGTCTTGTTTTAGATTACACTAAACATTCAAAAATAGTTGTTTTAATAAAATATTCGATAATTATATTAATCTAAACACTCTATATATTATTATTTTCTAATGATATCATGTAACTCTTTCGGGTTTTTAATTTTGGAAAAACCCCAATAATAATCACAAATTCTATACTGTTCCTCCTTTATAGTCTCTATGTATTCGTTGAAATGAGAATAAATAATTTCTATATCAGCTGATAAAACGGTATTGTCTGTTTGATACTCTATTATTGTATGTGGCTTATTCAGATATATACAATAACCAATATGTGTACCCACAACATTAGATATGGTATAGTCTGCCAACAAAATTATCGCTTTTTGCCTCGAGAGGAAATACGGATCATAATAATTCCCCGATGAAACAACGATAAAACCAGCTTCTGAGTATTTCTTATTTATTTGTTTTTCTAAAATATCCCTAAAATAACATGAAACAAGTACAGTACTAAACTTATATTTACTCTTATACTCTTTAATTGACTTTATAAAACTATCAATTTTATAGTCTAACCCTCCTTCCTCACCATGATGGGCGGGGAATACCAATAGGGTTTTACCAAATTTCTGTTTCATCGATTTAATTTCTTCATCTGAGTAAAAACTATCTGCATAGTGAATATACGGACCTATCATTTCAACTCTTTTATCTATATGAGAGGTAAGTTCTTTGTATCTCTTAGTTCCGTATGTCATAATCTTTGTAATGACTCTCCATCTTGATGCTTTAGGAATATAATCGTCATAATAGAGTCCATGTTCTATTGCAAAGTTTATTCTTTTTACTTTTGCATATTTTCTAAGCCAATACGCATGTCCATAATAATTTGAATCTTTTATAAATCCCATCGGATAATATGGAAAAGGTTTTATAAGTTCATCAATATCAAAAACGCCTACGGATTTTGATCTCTTCAATTCTTTCTTAAACTTTCTATTCTGACGCACTTTATAATACCAATATTGGATATAACTTAGAAAAAAACTATTTTTTACAATATAAACAACACATGCCTCTAATTTATTTCGTTTCATAATTTTAATTTACATTACTTCTGTGTTGGGTTAGCCTTTATAGATTTTTGCTTTATTACTTGCTTTATGGATAATATAACTATAATTCCGATTAGAAAAAATAGAGGAATAATAAGATAATTACCCCTAGGCATTTTGAATAAACCGGGTATCCAAAACCAGGAAAAATATCTAAGAACATTAGATGTTTTATAATTATTCTCAAATAACATTATTATTTTCCCTAATAAAAAACTCCCCAAAATTACTCCCAGTATCCCAGCTAATGAAAAAAGCTCTGCTATATAGTTACTCCCATACCCTGCTCCATTAATATATGCTTCAGGAGATACTGCATACATTAGTTGGTGATCCAAACTCAAATTCCTCTGAACTAGTTCAACAGAATGCCCTTGTTTATACACCGGATCTATGAACCAAAAGATATTACTTGTTATTGGAGATATAATATAAAACCTTGATTGTAGTATAAATTCCTCATAATAATCTAAATAGTTTGCCAGAAAAACATATGATACACCCTGCGATACAAATAAATCTTTTACAAGCAAGTCTATATCAAAAATAAAAGTTCCACTTCTCATCGTTAGTAATAAACTAGCAAATACAGATACACCAATTATTATTATTATTAATTTTTTCAAAGAAATATCTTTATTTGTATAGTTTGAATAATAGAACCAAACAAAAAAGAGTAAGGGGTAAAGAAGTTCTCCCCTTCTTCCCAAAAGAAACGATATAGAACCTGCGATAAAGAATATAGTTACATATCTTTTAAAATCTTTCTTATTATGGCAAACGATAAGGAATAACGGAAATATTATTTCAAATAAACCCCAACTAACTCTTGCAAATAAAGGAGCTCTCGGCGGATCAAGAAACAATATCATATATCCATACTGAAGAACAGTGTTCAAATCAAACCATGCCTTATATAATGTTCCTGGTATCAATATATAGATTAATATATTTAAAACTTTTCTGAAGCGTTCTTTTTCTTGACAATTCAGCCTTATGTCATGTTTATGATTTATTATTTTATTTGCATTTAAGCAATACCCGCCAACAACGCTTGCTATCGAAATTACAAGCAAGCATAATACCTTCGAAACGGTCTTATATTGAATGTTATAAAATACATATTTATCAGACTTTAATAGTAAATCATTGTCCCAAAAAGATAAAAACACTCTACTACAAAGAAATAGAACAAACGCGAATAAAAACAAATTTATGGAGCTTACCAGACGAGTGTTTCTCCGAAGAACAAAAAAGGTAAAGCATATATATATTAGTAAGAAGATTCTCTCAAATGAGATAAATGCGAAACTAGGTTCATTTATACAGAATAGAGCACAAAACAACATTATTGTTGCTATTGAAACCATAAACAGCGGGAAATTAATCTTTTTTATAGTTGCGCCCATTTTAAATTGAAAATTATCGTCAAAATTAATCTTTAAATTGAAGCTTATCCAACATATTACAATACTTTTGAATCATTACATTGAATGTAAACTCTTCTTCAAATCGGTTACGAGAGTTTTGTCCCATTGTTTCCCACTCATATTTGTCTATACCAACAAATATAGTAAATAAACTATCTGTAGAGGGTTGGATGAGTATTCCATTACGGTTATCAACCAGTTCTGGAATACCAGCAACAGGTGTACTAATAATAGGAAGTCCTGCACGCATACCTTCGATTATAGAGATGGGTAATCCCTCATTATTGCTCATCAGTATATAAATATTAGCCTTAGAAAGGTAATCATGAACTTCTGTATTAGGAACATTCCCATGCAAATGAACAATCTCTTCCAATTCATATTTCTTAACCAAATATTCTATATATCCCACATCCGCCCCCGTACCTAATATATCAAGATGAAAAAGAGATATTTCTTCTTTTTTTAGTCGAGTTAATGCTTCTACTATATATCGTTGTCCTTTACGTTCTATCACAGATCCTGTAGTTATCAATCTATATGGAGGAATGTTTTTTTTTTGCGAAGTACAGGGTTTATCTTCTATACCATTATGGAGAAAGAATAGCTTATTATCAATCGCCTCTGGACATTCTTTCTTAAAGTTAGAAATACCTATCTTTGTAATAAAGATACTCATATCCACATTCTTATCCACAATGTCCTGTCTTTTATCATAGACACGGTAATAAATTGAACCTTTGATATGTGGCCAAGATTTCAACATCATATTCCATCTTGTTCCATCACTATGATGAAAGATTGCTGTTTTCACCTTGCCCAATTTTCCTGAACGTTTTAGATAATGATAACAAGCCGCACTCTCATGAAATATTATAATATCAGCATCATTATGTTCGGATATATATTTGTCTACGAGTTTACTAGCATTCTTATCTACATGGAAATGAAGGAATAATTCTGATAAGATACGATTACCTTTAATAATGTCTTTCATTCTTCCTATACGCTTACGATTTCTCGAAGGCATAGGAATAGAAACATCATTAATTGGTTTATTTAACAAATAATCTAATGTAAAAACTCTTAAATTATAACCTCGCTCTCCAAGATATTGGCTATTTTGTATTAAGCGCCTTAAAGTTCCTGTGGGTCCTATAGGTGCATTTATGTATGCTGGAAAAATAACATCTACCTTTTCATAATTTATTAATATTCCAATGTATATTCCAATAAATCAGACAATATCTGAGCCATAAAGATGTTGGTTATACGA
>AGTN01579468.1_pt1 | contig 40739 bp, 35 predicted proteins | sample 314218 | NCBI WGS metagenome assembly AGTN01 (sample SAMN02954264, study PRJNA73603) | bioreactor metagenome | biome: terrestrial; feature: non-aerated bioreactor; material: poplar woody material; isolation source: poplar biomass | place: USA | collected 2006-12 | reverse complement strand
ACAGTGGAATTATTTTGTTGGTATGGTTTTTTGCTTTTACTTTGTAACCGCAAAACAAGAAAATAATTCGATCTGCAATATGTATCATACTATCGATATTCTAGTCATTTCTATTCTACTTCTAGAGAAATTTAGAGGGTGAGACTGGCGTATCAAATATTGTACTAATAAGGCAGAATAAAATATAGATTACCTTTCTCACCCGGTGAGGAGGGTTTTTTTTGATAAAAAAGAAAAACAGAGGAATTACAATGGAGCGGATTTATGTTTTTGATACAACGTTACGAGATGGGGAACAAGTTCCCGGCTGTCAGCTGAACACGATTGAAAAAATCCAGATTGCACAAGCCCTCGAACTGTTGGGCGTGGATGTGATAGAAGCCGGGTTTCCCGTATCGAGCCCCGGAGATTTCAACTCGGTAGTGGAGATTTCCAAGGCGGTGACCTGGCCTACCATTTGTGCGCTTACCCGTGCTGTGGAGAACGATATTGAGGTGGCCGCAGAAGCCCTGAAATATGCCAAACACAAACGCATTCATACCGGAATAGGAACTTCCGATATGCATATCAAACACAAATTCAATTCCAGTCGCGAGGATATTATCGAGCGGGCGGTGAAGGCCGTGACATATGCCCGTCGCTTTGTGGACGATGTGGAATTTTATGCCGAAGATGCGGGACGCACCGATAATGAATATCTTGCCCGTGTGGTACAAGCCGTAGTAAATGCCGGCGCTACCGTGGTGAATATTCCCGATACTACGGGCTACTGCTTTCCCGATGAGTATGGAGCAAAAATAAAATATCTCATCGACAACGTAGATATGAAAAATGCCATTCTCTCCACCCACTGTCATCAGGATTTGGGAATGGCCACAGCCAACACCATTTCAGGCGTTGTCAACGGTGCCCGTCAGGTAGAGGTAACCATTAACGGTATTGGCGAACGGGCCGGGAACACCTCCCTCGAGGAGGTGGTGATGGCCTTCAGAAGCCATAAAAACAGAGGATTTGACACAAATATAAATGCTCATCATATCTATTCCACGAGCCGTATGGTATCGAGCCTGATGAACATGCCGGTTCAGCCGAACAAAGCTATCGTAGGAAGAAACGCGTTTGCCCACTCCTCAGGAATCCATCAGGATGGCGTGCTCAAGAATGTCGAAACATACGAGATCATCAATCCCAAGGATGTGGGAATAGATGAAAATGCCATCGTGCTTACTGCCCGTAGTGGCCGAGCCGCTTTAAAAAACCGTTTGTCGTTGCTGGGAGTGAATCTCGAAAACGGCCAATTGGACGAGGTGTACCAAAAATTCCTGACACTTGCCGATAAGAAGAAAGATATGAAGGACGATGATATCCTGATGTTGGTGGGAAAAGAGTCAAAATCGAGCCGCATAAAAATAGATTATCTTCAAGTGACGTGCGGTATCGGTTTCCGCAATGTGGCGAGCCTTGGCTTAAATATTGCCGGAGAGCATTTCGAAGCCTCCGCCACCGGAAACGGACCGGTGGATGCGGCAATTAAAGCGGTGAAAAGAATCATCAGCCGGGAAACGGTTATCCGTGAGTTTTTGATACAGGCAATCAATCGCGGTAGTGACGATGTAGGAAAAGTGCATATGCAGGTGGAGCACAACAACATGTTATATTACGGGTTTTCGGCCAATACCGACATCGTGGCGGCTTCGGTTGAAGCTTTTATTGATGCGGTAAATAAATTCGTAGACCCCTGAACGGAATTCTACCACGGGTAGAATTTCTATTCAATAGGTATTAAACAGCTTACAAGTATAGTGCAAACATTTTAAATATCAATTCAACAAATGGCTCACAGTCAAAAGCCAAAAGTAAAAAATATGAAACGAGCATGAACATGTTTTTCACACAAGATCATGATTATTGCGAGTTCCATACACCGACAAGAAAAAAATTAAAAAATCGTATGAAAACTCTTTTCGACAAAATCTGGGAGGCTCACGTGGTTGCCACGGTAAAAGACGGTCCTACGCAATTATATATCGACAGGCATCTGTGTCACGAAGTAACAAGCCCGCAGGCATTTGCCGGACTGCGTGCGCGCGGACTAACGGTATTCCGTCCGGAACAGACCACGCTTACGGCCGATCACAACATACCTACCATGGCGCAGGACAAACCCATCAGTGATAAAATTTCCCGCTTTCAGGTAGACACGCTTGCCAGGAACGCGCAAGATTTCAGGTTAACCTATTATGGGCTGAATAATCCCAAGAACGGAATCGTTCACGTTATCGGTCCCGAAAACGGATATACCCAACCCGGAATGACCATCGTGTGTGGAGACAGCCACACCTCTACCCACGGTGCCTTCGGAGCCATCGCTTTCGGCATCGGTACCAGCGAAGTGGAGATGGTGCTGGCATCGCAATGCATCTTGCAAACACGTCCCAAGACCATGCGCATTAATTTTGAAGGGAAGTTAAATGAGCATGTAAGCGCCAAAGATATGGCGTTGTACATGATCTCGCAGCTCACCACGGGAGGGGCAACCGGTTATTTTGTGGAGTATGCCGGGGAGGCGGTTCGTAACCTTACTATGGAGGAGCGGATGACCCTGTGTAACCTGAGCATCGAGATGGGTGCGCGCGGCGGTCTGGTCGCTCCCGATGAAACAACATTCAATTACATCAAAGGGCGTGAGTTTGCGCCTAAAGGGGAAAAATGGGACAAGGCGCTGGCTTATTGGCAAACATTGAAAACAGATGATGGCGCCGTGTTTGATAAAGAGGTGACCTTCGACGTATCTACAATCCGTCCGATGATCACCTACGGAACCAACCCGGGTATGGGTATGCCCATCGACGGAATTATTCCGGAATTGAAAGATATTGATGAGTCGGGCAAGATTTCGTTCGAAAAATCATTGAAATACATGGGTTTTGAACCCGGACAGAGGTTGGAAGGCAAAGAGATCGATTATGTGTTTCTCGGAAGTTGTACCAACGGGCGCATTGAAGATTTTCGCCTCTTTACGAGCTATGTAAAAGGAAAGAAAAAAGCCGATAATGTTACGGCGTGGTTAGTGCCCGGCAGTTGGCGGGTACGCAAGCAGATTGAAGCCGAAGGACTGGACAAAATTCTGAAGGAGGCTGGTTTTGAACTCCGGCAACCGGGCTGTTCGGCGTGCCTTGCGATGAACGACGATAAGATTCCCCCGGGGAAATATGCGGTATCTACCTCCAACCGCAATTTCGAAGGGCGGCAAGGACCGGGAGCACGTACTATCCTGGCAGGTCCCTTGGTGGCCGCCGCGGCAGCAATAAACGGAAAAATTACGAAGCCGTGATTTTAATGAGCTAATATGCTAATTGCTAATTGCTAATCTGCTAATGCGATTAATATGCCGATATGACGAATGTTATTAACGGGTTCATGACAACAATGTGCTGATCAAACCTGTTTCAGGACAAGACAAGCAACAGCATTGTATATTTTACAATAAAGAATTAGAGAAATGGAAAAATTTCAAACACTTACATCCACATACGTCCCACTTCCCATTGAGAATGTGGACACCGATCAAATTATTCCCGCGCGTTTTCTGAAAGCGACTACGCGTGATGGCTTCGGCAACAATCTTTTTGCCGACTGGCGATACGATAAAGAAGGGAACCCCAAGCCCGATTTTGTGCTGAACAACCCTACTTACTCAGGAGAGGTATTGGTGGCAGGCAAGAATTTTGGCAGCGGGAGCAGTCGAGAGCACGCTGCCTGGGCAATAGGAGGGTACGGCTTTAAGGTGGTCGTTTCGAGCTTTTTTGCTGATATCTTCCGCAATAACGCTCTTAATAACGGTATTTTGCCCGTTATAGTGAGTGACCGGTTTCTGAGTGAGCTCTTCGAATCGGTGAACAAAAATCCGAAAGCAACCGTTACAGTGAATCTGGAGAAACAGACTATTTCGAACAATGAAACGGGAGAAACCGAATCGTTCGAGATCAACACCTATAAAAAGGAGTGTCTGTTGAAAGGGCTGGACGATATCGATTTTTTGCTTTCGAACAAGGATAAAATCAAAGAATACGAGCAACAGCGTGCATTTGCATATTGAACCCATAAAAAGATTGTTTTGGGAAAAATAAGAAACATAGAAATCATGGATACTACGCTGCGCGATGGAGAACAAACATCCGGCGTATCCTTTGCAGCTCAGGAGAAAGTAAGTGTTGTCAGATTACTGCTCGAAGAGTTGAAAGTGGATAGGGTAGAGATCGCATCCGCACGCGTATCCGATGGTGAGTTCCTTGCAGTGAAGAAAATGGCGCAGTGGGCAAAAACCCACGGGTACCTCGACAGGCTGGAAGTATTGGGGTTTGTGGACGGAACAACCTCTTTGGAGTGGATTGCCAATGCCGGATGCCGGGTGGTAAACCTCTTAAGCAAAGGTTCGTTGAAGCATTGCACCTATCAGCTTCGTAAGTCGAGGGAAGAACACCTGACGGACGTACAAACAGCCGTTACCACAGCACGGAAGATGGGGTTGACCGTCAATCTCTATCTCGAAGACTGGTCCAACGGGATGCGCGATTCAAAAGAGTATGTCTTTCAGATGATGGACGGATTGAAAGAAGAACCTGTAACGCGTTTCATGCTTCCTGATACCCTGGGGGTACTCAATCCCGATGAAACCCGGCAATTCTGTTCCGAAATGATCGAACGGTACCCCACGCTCCATTTCGATTTTCATGCCCATAACGATTACGACCTGGCGGTAGCCAACGTGTATGAAGCGATAAAAGCGGGTGTACACGGCGTTCACGTAACGGTGAACGGATTGGGGGAACGTGCCGGAAACGCACCCATCACGAGCGTTATAGCGCTCATTCACGATCATATGGGATTGCAAACCAACGTAGATGAAACCAAGCTCTATAAGGTGAGCAAAGTGGTAGAAAGCTATTCCGGTATGCGTATTCCCAACAATAAACCCATCATTGGCGACAATGTGTTCACGCAAGTGGCAGGTATTCACGCCGATGGCGACAAAAAGAAGAATCTCTATTTTAATGATCTGATGCCCGAGCGATTCGGCCGTTATCGTGAATATGCCCTGGGGAAAAATGCCGGGCGCTCCAACATCATCAAAAACCTCGAAACCTTAGGCATCGAGCTGGATGATGAAGCTACACGAAAAGTGACGGCACGCATCATAGAACTGGGCGACAAAAAAGAGATTGTAAACCTGGATGAACTACCGTACATTGTCTCTGATGTGTTGAAAAACGGCCTCGAAAATAAGGATATTCAAATGCTCAATTATTCGCTGACATTGACCGACGGGTTACGGCCTACGGCAACGGTAAAAATAGCGATTAAAGGGGAGGTTTATCAGGAAACGGCGGCCGGAGAAGGACAATATCACGCTTTTTCGAAGGCAATGTTCAAAATATACAGAAAACTAAACAAATTGGTACCCGACCTGATCGATTATGAAGTGGTGATCCCTCCCGGGGGGAAAACAAACGCTTACGTGCAAACCGTTATCACATGGAGATTTGAAGGCAAAATATTTAAAACCAGGGCGTTGGATGTAGACCAGACCGTGGCTGCCATTAAAGCTACCCTGAAAATGCTGAACATGATTGAGAGCGGCAATATTCCCAATATGAATTATATGCCGCTGCCGTAGTTTTTTCATGAATGTGCGAATATGCTATTGTGTATCGTCCTAAAAATAGGTTTACAGTGAAAATGGTAAATAGTGAATGTTGTTTATAAAAATTAGTTTTAATCCTGAGACGGATTTACGGAAATGAGAAATGGGAAGTGAGGCATGAAGAATGGGAGAAGTCTGAAGTTTTACATTCCGGCTAAAAAATAAGAACTATAGATGAAACTGAATGTAGCTGTATTATCGGGTGACGGAATCGGCCCGGAGATAATGACTCAAGCGTTGAATGTCACGCAGGCTGTCTGTAATAAATCGGGACATACCTTCTCTTACAAAGAGGGTATCGTGGGTGCGTGCGCCATTGAGGCGGTCGGTGATCCGTACCCGGCAGAGACGCATGAACTATGCTTGCAGAGCGACGCCGTGCTGTTCGGTGCCATCGGAGACCCCAAATATGACAACGACCCGAACGCTAAGGTGCGTCCGGAACAGGGGTTGCTGCGTATGCGCAAACAGTTGGGCCTGTACGGCAACATCCGTCCGGTGATGACCTTCCCGTCGTTGATCCACAAGTCGCCGCTCCGCGCCGAATTGATTGACGGTGCCGACTTTATCTGTATCCGCGAGCTTACGGGAGGCATGTATTTCGGTCGGCCGCAGGGCAGGAGCGAAGACGGCAATACAGCATACGACACATGCGTATATACGCGTGAAGAGGTGGAACGTATCCTGCACCTGGCTTACAAATTCGCCGGCCAGAGACGTAAAAAACTGACGGTAGTGGACAAAGCCAACGTAATTGCCACCTCTCGCCTCTGGAGGCAGATAGCGCAGGAGATGGCCCCGCAGTACCCGGACGTGGAAACCGATTACCTCTTCGTAGATAACGCCGCCATGCGCATCATCCAATGGCCCAAAAGCTTTGATGTGCTGGTCACTGAAAACCTTTTCGGCGATATTCTCACCGATGAGGCATCCGTCATCACCGGCTCGCTGGGGCTCTTGCCTTCGGCATCCATAGGCCTGCACACCTCCTTGTTCGAACCTATTCACGGTTCATACCCGCAGGCGGCAGGGAAGGATATCGCCAATCCGTTGGCGATGATCCTCTCGGTTGCGCTCATGTTTGAATACGGGTTCGATCTGATGGACGAAGGCGCGCTCATTCGCGAAGCGGTGAATGCGAGCCTTGAAGCGGGTATCGTTACCGAAGATATTGCCGACGGCGGTAAAGCATACAAGACAAGCGAAGTGGGAAAATGGATCGTAGAATATATAGAGAAAACAGAACCGACAGCAACTGCGGATATTGCCGGATAGTTAAAAGTAGAAGAGATGAATAATAATATGGATACTGCCAAATCCGCCGGTGCGCGAGCCAAAGGGAATCTGCGCAGCGCAACCAGCACTCAGGGCAGACGAATGGCCGGTGCGCGGGCCCTCTGGCACGCGAACGGCATGACGCGCGAACAGATGGGCAAGCCCATTATTGCAGTGGTAAACTCCTTTTCGCAGTTCGTCCCCGGGCATGTGCATCTGCACGAAATAGGGCAGTTGGTAAAAAGCGAAATAGAAAAATTAGGTTGTTTTGCCGCCGAGTTTAATACCATCGCCATCGACGATGGTATTGCCATGGGGCACGACGGCATGTTGTACTCCCTACCGTCGCGCGACTTGATTGCGGACTCGATAGAGTATGTAGTCAACGCGCATAAAGCTGACGCCATGGTATGCATCAGCAACTGCGACAAGATAACGCCGGGAATGCTGATGGCCGCCATGCGGCTGAATATACCGGCCATATTTGTCTCGGGCGGGCCTATGGAAGCCGGAAAGATAGGCGATGAACAGATCGACTTAATTAATGCGATGACTGAATCGGCCGATGAATCGGTTTCCGATGAACGGGTGGCCGCGCTGGAGGTATCGGCCTGCCCCACCTGCGGCTCCTGCTCCGGAATGTTTACCGCCAACTCCATGAACTGCCTCAATGAGGCAATAGGACTGGCATTGCCCGGCAATGGAACCATTCTCGCCACCCATGCCAACCGCAAACAATTGTTTCTGAAGGCAGCCAGACAGATAGTGGAGAATGCCTACCGCTATTATTTCGATGGCGACGAGAGGGTTCTGCCCCGGAACATCGCCTCGCATCGCTCGTTCATGAACGCCATGACGCTCGATATAGCCATGGGTGGCTCCACCAACACCATCCTTCACCTCCTGGCAATCGCCCAAGAGGCTGAAGTTGATTTCACGATGAGCGATATAGATGCGCTTTCGCGGCGCGTTCCCTGTATTTGCAAGGTGGCGCCCAATTCCACCAAATACCATATTCAGGATGTGAATCGTGCCGGAGGTGTGCTGGGTATTCTGAATGAATTGGCAAAAGCCGGTTTGGTAGACACATCGGTATATCGCGCCGACGGCAGTACGTTGGCTGAAACGATTGAAAAATATGATATTACCATCGATAATCCGAGGGAAGAAGCGATAACGATCTATTCGTCGGCCCCCGGTAACCGCTATAATATAGTGATGGGATCGCAGGATGCCCGCTACGAAGAGCTGGACTGCGACAGAGTGAACGGATGCATCCACAGCGTGGAGCATGCCTACACCAAAGACGGCGGATTGGCTATACTGAAAGGCAACATCGCCGAAAACGGTTGCGTAGTGAAAACCGCCGGTGTAGACGAAAATATTTGGAAGTTCAGTGGAAAAGCAAAGGTGTTCCACTCGCAAGACGATGCCTGTAATGGAATCCTGAGTGGAAAAGTGGAAGCCGGCGACGTAGTGGTGATCGTGTACGAAGGGCCGAGAGGCGGCCCGGGCATGCAGGAGATGCTTTATCCCACCTCCTACATCAAAGCGAAGCACCTCGGAAAAGAATGTGCTTTGATTACCGACGGACGTTTTTCGGGCGGTACCTCTGGACTGTCCATCGGGCATATCTCGCCCGAGGCGGCTGCCGGCGGCAATATCGGACTGGTACGTGACGGCGACATCATCGAGATAGATATTCCCCATCGTGCCATCGACTTAAAAATCAGCGAAACGGAGCTTCAGGAGAGAAGACGGCAGGAAGAAGCCAAAGGCGAAAATGCGTTCCGTCCTGTGCGGGAAAGAGAGATATCGAAAGCGTTGAAAACGTATGCAGCCTTCGTAAGTTCTGCAGATCTGGGAGCGGTTCGAATCATTTAACGCTCCCATAGTTACCGTTTACTATTTTTTCAGGACTAGTTATTTTTTGTTCAAAAAAACGATTATAAATATGAATAACGATAATCATTTTCCATCGACACGCTCATTGACAGATGTTGCAGGAGTTATTCCCGGCAGTGAAATCCTAATCCGTGCGTTGATAGCGGAAGGGGTTGATACGATGTTCGGGTATCCCGGCGGTGCCATTATGCCGGTGTTCGATGCCTTGTACGATCATAAGGATACGATCAGACATATTTTAGTACGTCATGAGCAGGGTGCGCTACATGCGGCACAAGGCTACGCGCGCGTGTCGGAAAAGGTGGGCGTAGCACTTGTTACGTCGGGACCCGGTGCGACCAACGCCATCACGGGCATCACCGATGCCATGATGGACAGCACTCCGTTGGTGGTTATTTCGGGACAGGTGACTTCGACCTTGCTGGGTTCGGATGCGTTTCAGGAGGCCGACGTGATCGGCGTAACGCAACCTATCACCAAATGGGTGTATCAGATTCGCCGTGTGGAAGATATCGCGTGGGCGGTATCGAGAGCATTCCATATCGCCTCGAGCGGTCGTCCCGGTCCTGTAGTGCTCGATATTGCCAAAGATGCCCAGATCAATAAGTGTGAGTACTCCTATCAGAAAACGACTTTCTTACGGAGTTATCAGCCTGTTCCCGATGTGGAGGAGGATAAGATAAAAGAAGCTGCCGCCCTCATCAACAGTGCGGAAAAACCGTTGGCACTGGTAGGGCAGGGAGTCATTCTCGGCAATGCGGAAGAAGAACTGCGTGCCTTTCTTGAAAAAGCTGATATCCCTTTTGGTTCCACCATCTTAGGGCTGTCGGCAATGCCTACCGATCACCACCTTAACTGCGGAATGTTGGGTATGCACGGGAATGTATCGCCCAACATCAAGACCAACGAGTGTGACGTGTTGATTGCTATCGGCATGCGCTTCGACGACCGTGTGACGGGCGACCTGAAGACCTATGCCAAACAGGCTAAGGTGATTCATTTCGATATTGATCTCGCGGAGATGGATAAGAACGTGAAAACAACGGTGAAAGTGCTGGGCGACGCCAAGCAAACGCTGCCGATGGTAACCGGGCTGCTGGAGAAGAAATCGCATTCCGAATGGTTGTCTGAGTTCAGGCCTTTTGAACAAAAAGAATACGATTGCATCATCAAGAACGAGTTATATCCCGAAAACGGAGAAATAAAAATGGGCGAAGTGGTGAACAAAGTAACGGAAGCCACGCACAACAGCGCCATTTGCGTCACCGATGTCGGGCAGCATCAGATGATGAGCACTCGCTACTTTAAATATACCCGATCACGCAGCATGGTAACATCGGGCGGATTGGGAACGATGGGCTTCGGGTTGCCTGCCGGAATCGGAGCCAAATATGGCGCGCCGGACAGAACAGTATGTATATTTGTAGGGGACGGAGGCCTGCAGATGACCATACAGGAATTCGGTACCATTATGGAGTATGGTGTTGATGTGAAGATTATTCTTTTGAATAATAATTATTTGGGAATGGTACGTCAATGGCAGGAGTTGTTCTTTGAAGAACGCTATTCGGAGACGCACCTTAAAAATCCCGACTTCGTCAAAATTGCCGATGCATACAATATTAAGGCTCGAAAAGTATCCCAGCGGGAGGAGTTGGATGATGCCATCGACGAGATGCTGGAGCATAAAGGGGCGTATCTGTTGGAGGTGGTGGTGGAAACCAAAGGAATGGTCTATCCCATGGTGCCTGCAGGAGGTTGTGTGACCAATATTTTGCTGGGTAACGGGTATACTTTGTAAAAGTGGAAAAGTGGAAAGGTGTAAAGGTGGAAAAGTGTAAAGGTGGAAAAGTGGAAAAGTGGAAAAGTGGAAAAGTGGAAAGGTGGAAAGGTGGAAAGGTGGAAAGGTGGAAAGGTAGAAAGTTAACGGTTGGCAGTTGAGACCGGGCATTAAATATTCAGATATCAAATTTCAAAACAGCTAAAAAATAATGGACGAAAACAAGATATTATATACCATTACCATTTTCTCAGAGAATACGGTGGGTGTACTTAATCAGATTACAACGATCTTCACGCGCCGGCAGTTGAATATTGAAACACTGTCGGTTTCACCTTCTGCAATAAAAGGGATTCACAAGTTTACCATCACCACTTTTTCCGATGATGAAGAGGTGATGAAGAAGTTGGTGCGACTGATCGATAAACGCGTGGATATCCTGAAGGCCTATTTCAACACCAACGAAGATCTGGTGCATCAGGAATTGGCGCTCTACAAGCTTTCTACTGAAAAAGTGCTGGAAAACGGCTCCATAGAATATTTGGTCCGGAAGTACAATGTGCGTATTCTGGAAGTTTCCAAAGATTGCGTGGTGTTTCTCAAAGCAGGGCATTATGAAGAGACGCAGGGCCTTTTTGAGGAACTGGCTGAAACCATCGGAGTGTTACAGTTTGTCCGCTCAGGGAGAATCGCCATTACAAAATCGAAAGTGGAACGGTTGAGCGACATGTTGGAGAAACGCGAACGGGCCAACAAATAACGCGACGTTGTTGACAATGAAATGTTGCTGAAGCGCGCGATTAAGCGAATAATATAGTCGGAAAGCATGTAAGGCTGAGAGCGTGCAGGGCCGAAAACAGCGGGTGGTGAAGAAAATAAGAGATAAAAGAGATACATACCTAATTAAGAATATACATTTACTAATATTACCGAACCTTATTGCCCTTTCCTTTTGGAACGGAGCGGAGGAGAGGCTAAAAGTCTAAAAATATGGCAAAAATGAATTTTGGCGGGATGGAAGAGAACGTGGTTACCCGCGACGAATTTCCTTTGAGTAAAGCTCAGGAAGTATTGAAGGATGAAACAATCGCGGTAATCGGTTATGGCGTGCAAGGGCCGGGGCAATCCCTCAACTTGCGCGATAATGGTTTTAACGTGATTGTTGGACAGCGTAAAGAGAGCAAGTCGTGGGACAAGGCCGTTGCTGACGGCTGGGTGCCGGGCGAAACGCTTTTTGAGATTGAAGAGGCCTGCAAACGCGGAACCGTTATTCAGTACCTGCTTTCCGACGCAGCACAGATAAAGCTTTGGGACACGGTAAAGAAGCACCTTACTCCCGGAAAGGCGCTCTACTTCTCGCACGGGTTTGGCATTACCTATAAAGAGCGTACGGGTATTGTTCCACCGGCCGATGTGGATGTGATTTTGGTGGCGCCGAAAGGGTCCGGGACAAGCCTAAGGAGAATGTTTCTGGAAGGCCGCGGGTTGAATTCAAGTTACGCCATCTTCCAGGATGCCACAGGTAAAGCGTTCGACCGCGTAGTGGCATTAGGTATAGGAGTGGGGTCAGGCTACCTGTTCGAAACCGATTTCAAACGTGAAGTATATTCTGATCTTACCGGTGAGCGCGGAACGCTTATGGGTGCTATCCAGGGCTTGTTACTGGCACAGTACGAAGTGCTTCGCGAAAACGGACACACGCCGTCGGAAGCGTTCAACGAAACGGTCGAAGAACTTACTCAATCGCTGATGCCGCTCTTTGCCGAAAACGGGATGGACTGGATGTATGCCAACTGTTCCACCACCGCGCAACGCGGCGCACTGGACTGGATGGGACCGTTTCACGACGCAACGAAGCCTGTTTTCGAAAAACTCTACAAGGAAGTGGCCGGCGGCAACGAAGCGCAACGCTCTATCGACAGCAATTCCCAACCCGATTACCGGGAGAAACTGGAGGAAGAGCTGAAAGCCCTTCGCGAAAGCGAAATGTGGCAAACAGGAGCGGTAGTAAGAAAGTTGCGGCCGGAGAATAATTGAGAGCCCCTGTAGTAACTCCCTTCTGAAAGGGATAAAGCTAAATATGGATAGAGACGCATTTTGGTGCGTCTCTATTTTTTTTATACATCTATCCCTTGTCTCCGTTAAGGGAGTGTTTCCGACAAGGACTGCTTTATTATTCTTCCGGCTCTTCTTTGGTCAAATCAAGTTTTTCATCGTCCTTACCCCGGTCGAAGAACATTTTTCGAAGTGGGTTTTTGCGCGCTTCGTCGTAGAAGGTACGGTTGTTGAAAATATCGATAGCCATGTAGATAGCCTGCCGGAAAGACTCGTCCGAAGCCTTGTCTTTTCCCGCAATGTCGTAAGCTGTCCCGTGATCGGGTGAAGTACGAACGATGGGAAGGCCGGCCGTAAAATTTACGCCCGAATTCATTGCAAGGGTCTTAAACGGTATCAATCCCTGATCGTGATACATCGCCAACACGGCATCGAAATCCCTGAAACGCCCGGACCCGAAAAATCCGTCGGCCGCGAACGGACCCGCACAAAGAATCCATTCATCCTGTGCTTCTTTAACGGCAGGGGCGATGATTTCGGCCTCTTCTTTCCCTAACAACCCGTTTTCACCCGCGTGCGGATTTAATCCCAAGACGGCTATGCGCGGATTCTCCAGCCTGAAATCGCGTTTCAGCGAGTGATCCAGAGTTCTCAGTTTTTCAATAATGAGTTCTTTGGAAAGTTTGGATGATACTTCGGTAAGGGGGATGTGTGACGTAGCCAGAGCCACTCGCAACGTTTCCGTAGCCAATATCATCAATGCTTTTTCACCGTTTTTTGAAAAATGCTCTTGCAGATACTCGGTATGCCCCGGGAAATGAAAATGTTCGCTTTGGATCGTGTCTTTGTTGATGGGAAGGGTCACCATCACATCGATTTTCTTGTTGTCAAGATCCAGCGCCGCACTCTCTAACGCCATGAAAGCAGACTCCCCGGCTTCCGCACTCGCCGTTCCCAACTCAATCTTTATCTCCTCCTTTACACAGTTGAGGAGGTTGACTTTCCCTTCATGGGATTCTTCTGCTTTAGCAATGATATGAAAATTCGGGGTGTCAATGTTCAGTGCTTTCCGGTGATACGACGCCGATTTGGATGACCCGTAAATAATAGGGTGGAACAACTCGAGGATTCGTTCGTCAGAGAAAGCTTTCAGCAGGATTTCGTATCCAATTCCATTGACATCGCCATGCGTGATACCTACTTTTATTAGTTGAGACATGTATATTTTTTTAGGTCTTTAGTACCGTCTATATAGCTTTTAGACCGGTAGTGATGATTTATTATGATTTTTCTTCTTCTTTTGGAATGTTGATGGTGTAGAACGTGGCTTCCAGATTGCGCATCAAGTTGCGCTTGGTTCCTTCAGGGGCGTATACATACGTTTCAACCACCACCACCATACCGGTATTTTCATTTACCAACGCCTGCATCACGAAGGGTCCGCCCATCATATCGGCGGTCATTTCCCACAAACCCCGCAGTTCGGCACGGAAAATGCCGTCCACTTCAATCCGCCGGTAGTCGGGCGGGTACGAACGCGTAGCGGTAACCATTTGCGAATCGAAAGAACCTTTGATATATTTTCCCAGCACCTCATTACGGATAGCGATAAGCGAATCTTTATCAAAAACGGTCTCCGTAGTATACGGGAATTGATAGATCACAATATCCTGACGTGATCGCCCTGCATTGTTGGTAGCCCAGTAAAAATTTTCGTGCTCGGTTACATTGGACAACCCTTTAGGAACGTGAATATGTATTCCAAAAACCTGCTGAGCACGCGATAACGGAGATTTTATCTCATTTTTAAGCCACCTTCCGTTGCGTTCCAACTCTTTGGTTACGAAATAACCGACAATGCTTTCCTCGTTTTCGCTTACGAACTTCACAAAACTGGCGGTATCGGGGGCGTGGATATTCATGATGACCTGCCCGACGGCATATTTATCAATGTCTGCCGTGAGCTTCGGATAGCTATATATATTCGAAATTTCGGGAATAATGATATTTCGTGCCATCTTGAATGTACCGGTGAAGTTTTCGGGAACAATGTGCAATATTCTGAAATTCGGTTCAGGTTGCGGCAATGCTTTTGCATTTGAGTTAAGTACATGGAATAACGCTTTTCCGGGAGTGCTTTCCCATGCTGTATCATCCATCAGTACGAGCACTTCGTTTGTTGTTCCCGAAGCGGAGAAAAAGCCTCCGCCCCCGTTGCACGACGTAAAGAAAATAACGGCGGCAATAAAGGGCAACGACGGTCTACCATGTTTCATACGAATGTTCTTTTCTGGACTACTATATGTCTGATGTAATTCCTTTTTAATAAAACAAATAGAGTGCAAGCCGAGAGAAAACGGGAGCTTGCTCACAGTTTCCCGAGGCGCAGCCTCTATTATACAAATATACAATGATTTGCATGGAAATGAAATGATTCGAAATTTATTTATGAAAAATTAGTAATGCGCCTGTGTTCCGGGTTGTGCTTCATTCTTCTCATTTCTCAATTTCAGATTTCAGATTCATAATTATAGTTCTTCCCTTTTTCCTTTTTCACTATTCGTTTTTCACTTTTCACTTCTCACTATTCACTTAGCTTGGCGGTAGATAACATACCGCAGGCGGCGAAGATATCTTCCCCTCTCGATGCGCGAATAGTGCTGATGAATCCTTTGGCGGTAAGGAAATCACGGAATTTGATCATGTTTTCGTCTGTTGACGGGCGCAGATCGCTCATCGGGATCACATGGAAGCGAATGAGGTTGATGCGGCAGTCCAGGCCTGCAAGCAGTTTGGTGAGCTCGCGGGCATAGATCAACGAATCGTTTACGCCGTCGAACATGATGTATTCGAATGACAAGCGTCTTTGCCTGCTCCAATCATACTCGCGCAGCATTTCGATTACGGACGCTACGGGCGCCGACTTTTCGATAGGCATAATGTTGAGGCGTTGTTCCGGTATGGGATTGTGCAGGCTGATGGCCAGATGGCATTTGCTTTCGTCGAGAAACCGTTTCAGGTTCGATTTCATTCCGATGGTGGAGAGGGTGATCCTCTTTGGGCTCCAGGCGAGGCCATAGTCGGTCATCAGCAATTCCGATGCCTTTTTTACATTCTTATAATTATCCAGCGGTTCGCCCATCCCCATAAACACCAGGTTGGTAATATCTGTTGAGTGGGGTACGGAATAGACTTGATTGAGGATCTCGTTAGCGGTGAGATTGTCATGAAAGCCCTGTTTCCCGGTCATGCAGAAATCGCAGTCCATCCTGCAACCCACCTGAGAAGAGACACAAATAGTAAGGCGGTCGAATTCCGGAATGGTTACCGTTTCGATAAATTTACCGCCGGCTGTTCTGAACAACATCTTCTGTGTGCCATCAACCGAAGTTTTCACTTCGAGCGGTTCCGACCTTCCTACTTCGAACTTTTCAGAAAGGACCTCTCTGTTTTTCAACGAGATATTGGTCATTTCATCGATGCTCTTCACCCGTTTCAGATATACCCAGTCGGCAACCTGCCCGGCGGTGAATCTGGGAAGTTTCAGTTCCTGTACGCTTTCTGTGATTTCGGCAAGCGTCATGCCGAGAAAATATTGTTTTTGTTCCATGTACTCCTCTGATTTCAATGTGCAAAGATACGGAGGATTTGGCAAAAAGCGCTCTTTTTTATCGTAAAGTGGGAATTTTCACTATATTTGCGGAGAGAACGGTTTCAATGAAAGATGAGTCGTTTTCAAAATTCAAATTCTTTAAACATTTTCTTGCAATGACATAAGCAATTAAGTTTACTTTCCGCTCATTGCAACAGAATTAGTTCCAATACCCGATATGAAGAAAATTCTTTTTTTACTATTCTCCCTCTGGATTATGACAACATTGGTGGCACAAGAAAATCCCGTCTTATTGTTCCCGGGCGGCGCTCCCGGCGAGACAAAAAATTAAAACAGGTGGACGATCTGAGCGGAAATAAAGTGGCCGGATGCCCCGTACTTCGCATCAGCAACGTGAGCGAACCCACACTGACGTTCTATCCCGCTCCTGCCGGTAACAATTCGGGCGCGACCATCATTGTGAATCCCGGCGGAGGGTACAATATTCTGGCGTACAATCTTGAGGGAACGGAAATATGCAAACGATTCAACAGCCATGGCGTCAATTGCGTGCTGGTGAAATACCGGGTACCACTCCGTGAAGGATTGGAAAAACATACGGCTCCCTTGCAGGACCTGCAGCGTGCCCTTGCCTATACACGCTCTCATGCCGCTGAATGGAATATCGATGCGGATAAAATCGGCGTGATGGGTTTTTCCGCCGGCGCACATTTAGCAGCCGTAGCAAGTACGAACTATGAGGAACGCACTTATCCCCCCGTTGATGCATCCGATAACACGAGTCTTCGTCCCGATTTCTGTATTCTGATTTATCCGGCATATCTGGATGGGAAAAATTTCACCGTTTCACCGGAATTGAAAGTGAACGCGCAAACGCCTCCCACTATTATGGTGCAAACACAAGACGATGAACGGTTGCTGAACAGCAGTATATTCTATTACTATGCGCTGAAAGAAGCGAAAGTGCCGGTTGCCATGCATCTCTATCCTTCGGGCGGACATGGTTACGGACTGCGCAATACAGGCGATTTGGTCAATGAATGGCCTTACAGGGTACTTTCGTGGTTGCGTGATATCGGTATGATAGAGAAATAAAACGGAGACTTTCCCAAGCCCCCGTTTTCGAATTTTATGTAATTTAGAAGTAGAAGAGTAGAGTATTGTATATTTATTTGTATTGTATGTTGCTTTACGACGACTGTGGAGAGGCGTGACTGTACCTCTATCTCTCTACAATAGCCGGGGAGTGATCGGAATCATTTCCCTGTTTTAATTTTTCCTATTCCGTCTTTGGAAAGATCCGTTTCTACCGGATTTCCGTAGTACGTCACATTACCGATGCCTGCGGAACGCACTTTGAGATACTCCGAAGCATAGCAACTCACATTTCCTACTCCGTTAGACGATACGGAGGCGCTTTTCGCTCTCAATTTTTCGGCATTTACGTTGCCTACACCATCCGATGAAATCTCAACCCTGTCCGTAGTCCCACCTAAAGTGATATTTCCTACGCCCTCGGAGTCTATTTTTATGAAATTGCACTTGAGGTTTTCGGTCGTAAAATTACCTACTCCCTCAGAGTCGATAATAAGCTCGGGAGTAGAAAAAGCACCCTCAATCAGGATGTTTCCCACCCCTTCGGAATCAACCCTTGTAAGAGTGGGAGTAGAAACGGAAATAACCAGCTTGCTGGCGTTTTTGCCATACCTTTTTAAGTAGCGATCTTCCATTTCAAGAATGAGTGTTCCGTCGTTCATCCTCACATTAAGAATGTCGAGCAATTCTTCGCTGCCTTCGGCGGTTACACTTGTTGTATTGGATTGTATAATGCGGATATTTGCTACCGTCGATGCTTCTATGGCGGTAAAATCCGTCACTTCGAATTTATCCGTGGCTTGGCGGGGTTGTGCGCACGATGTGGCGCATACTGTAAAAAGCGCTAAAGTGAGCGCGAGAGTAACTGTTGTTTTCATACGATTATACTATTTTTTTGATTTGACTTGAAAGATATCTTTCCGGTTACAGAAAATCAACATTTTCGTTAAGCAATACGAGCAGAAGGCAAACTTGTTTGCATTATGCCGTTGCGAGAAATAGTAGAAAATAATTCAATCCTTTAACAATTCAAGGATCTTCAACCGGAAAGCGTATTCGTATTTCGCCTGTGCTTCTTCCCCCAAAACCTGTGTGAGACTGTTTTTGGCGAGGAAAAGCTCGTAAGAATTGGCGCGACCACTCCCATGCTTTTCTTCTGCGAATCGAAAAGCTTCACGGCTCGCCGTGACCGATTTTTGTGCTGCTTGCCAGCGGCTTTGTGCGCCCACGGCATTATAATAAGCTTGCTCGATGCGTTTGCGGAGATCTAATTTGGTCTTTTCCATCTCTATACGTATGTTGGCTATCGCGATCTCTGCGTTACGGACGCTGTTTCTGACCTGAAACTTGTTGAAAATGGGTATCCGAAGGCTGAAGCCGAGTGAATTACTTATATTGTTACGCAATTGCGTGCCAAAGGCGTCGTTGTCTCTTCCGCCCATGTTGTAATACCCGGTTCCCATGTTGGCTCCGAATGAAAGCGACGGATAATATTGCGATTTTGCCATCAACAACTCCTTTTGACTACTCTCCAACTGATAGTGCATGCCGCGTATCTCGGGACGATTCTGTAGCGCGCTTTCGTACACTACCCCCGATGAAAGAAGGGCTGTTTCATTGATAATCGTCTCAACAGGGGGCGCCGCGATATCAAAACCATTGAAACTATCCATCTCCATAATCTGTGCCAAATCGAGCAACGCTAACTGGAGATTGCTCTCCGCCTGGACCCTGTTGAGCTCCTCCCTGGCTTCTTGTGCTTCCTGCTCATAGAGCTCACCCTGTGCCATTTTCCCGCTTTTTACTAACTCGGTGCGGCGTTCAATGTCTGCTTTTGTTATCTCAAGCTGATTATCGGCAATTAGTAGTAGTTCACGATTGAGCAGCACCTGCAGGAACGCTGCCGACACACTCATCACAATTTCGTCGCGCATCCTTTCCAAATCGGCTTCCGAGGCACTCATCTCGGCCTTCCGTGCGTCGATGTTGTGCTTCATCCGCAGTCCGTCGAAAAGCGTAATATCTCCTCCGATACTGAAACTGGTTTGCGATGAGTTGGTGTTCTGATAGACGTTGTCGAGACCTATAGAGCGACCGAACACAAAATTTTGTCCGGCGGAAGCGTTTAAATTGGGCAGCAAATCAGCACGCGCCTGGCTGTACGCTATTTCCCTTTGCTGTCTGTTCAGCTCCTGCTGTTTGATATTGCGGTTGTTTTCTAATGCTATATCAATACATTCCATCAGCGTGTACTTTTGTTGCGCTGAAACCGAACACAATGAGCTTCCGATGAGCAGACTGATGATAATCCGTTTAATGTTCATAATGTAAAAAGCTTATGTCAATGGCTGATGGCCAAAGCAGTATTTTAATTCTTCTTTTCCTCAATGATCTCCGTTCCGCGAATTTTATCGTTGAGGTTCAACCCGTCAGCCACCTCGATATTGATTCCGTCGGACAAGCCTATTTTCACATACTGGCGCCTAAACTCCTGTGGCTTTTCGTTTTCAACGATATAGACAAAAGCCGAGTCGCCGTTAAACTCAATCGAACTTTCGGGAATAGTCAGAACATCGGTACGTTTATCCAGGATGATCTCCGCGTTGGCGCTGTAGCCGGCGCGGATAAATACTTCCGAGGGCAGCTCCATGGCAGCTTTCATCTCGAACAGAATGGCTCCGCTCTCTTCCACCCCTTTGGGCGAAACATATTCGAGCTTTGCCGGTACCTTTCGATCCTGGATTGCGCCGATGGTTATTTCCATGGGCATCCCCACGGAAAGTTTGCCCACTTCCGTTTCATCGATCTTTCCCACAAACAGCATATCGCTCAGATTGGCTACCGACGCCACAGTGGTGCCGTCATTAAAATTATTGGATTGGATAACCGAATTACCCACCTTCACCGGTATGTCCAAGATGGTTCCGCTCACCGTAGAACGTATAAGCGTAGTGCTGGATTGGGCTGAGCTTTTGGTGATGCCGGTACGTATCAAACTCAGGTTATCGTTTGCGGCGCGCAACTCTTCCTGGTCGTTTCTGTACTGTAGCTCCATCTTTTCAAACTCTTCCCTCGATATCACTTCGTTCTCATACAGCTTCCTGTCTCGTTCGTAATTGCTCAGGCTCTGGTTGGCGGCCAATTGCGCCCTCTCCACGCGCGATTCGGCGCTGCTCAGGTTTACCATATCGGGGACAACCTGTATCTTCGCGATGATATCTCCCGCCTGAACCATGTCTCCCGCTTCTTTGTACACCTCCGATATGATTCCGGACATTTGCGGTTTGATCAGGATCTCGTTCCGGGGTTCTACTTTTCCTGTAGCCACTGTTTTTTTTTCGATAGTGCCGTTTACAGATGTCTCAATTTTGTATATAACTGTTTTGGGACGGGATTTCTGCCATAGAAACACGAAGGTGGATATGACCAGAAGTCCTAACAAAGCAAATCCTGCAATTCTCAATACTTTTTTCATACGGTTATTTTATATTATTTTTCACTTTTCACTTTTCGTTTTTTACTCTTCCACCTTTCCCCTTTTTTCCACTTACTCTTCACTGATCGCTTCAACAGGTTTTATCATCATGGCCCGTTGAGCGGGAATAAATCCGGCCAGTGTCCCGATCACTATCAAGATGATGAGAGAGCCGGTTGCCATTCCGAACGATATCTGCGGATCCTTGAAGAACTGATCGCCCTGACTCAATACGATTCCCGTTGCCCTGAGCAATCCTACTCCCGCAACAATTCCCAGAACGCCGGCCAGCACAGTGAGTACCACGCTTTCACTCAGAATCTGCCCGATAATGTTCCGTGGAGTTGCCCCTAACGCACGCCGGATACCGATCTCTTTGGTGCGTTCACGAACCGTTACGAGCATGATGTTGCTTACGCCGATAGCTCCGGCAAGCAATGTGCCCAGACCAACAATCCAAATCAATGCGGCGATGCCGATACCCAGATAGTTGAACATCTTAAACTGCTCTTCAATGTTCATGGTGAATACCGCCTCTTTGTCTTCGGGTGAAATTTGGTGCTGTTGCTTTAATACTTCCAGAATTTTGTCTTGGACTACTTTTACCGATACTCCCTTATTGGCGGTGGCGGCCAGGAAGTGAATGATGTTTCCCTGGTTGAAGGCTTGCTGCATGGTGGAAAAGGGAAGGATCACCGTCTCAGCGGTATTGCCGCCTATACTAACTCCCGAGGTACTTCTGGCAACACCTATGACCTGGAAATAGATGCCGTTCACCCGGATCTGTTTTCCTGTAGGGTCTTCATTCTTCTGAAAGAGGACTTCATAAATTCGCTCGCCAATCACACAAACCTTTCTCTTTTCCGCAATATCGATATCATTGACATATCTTCCGTACAGCATCTTGCTTTTTTCAATCAAATCGTATTCGGGATAACATCCTTTTACGAGATACGAACCGTTTTTTTCACCCCGTACCACATTTTTATCGTTGCCTCCGCTAAACAGAATGGGGGAAATGTATTGCAACTCTTCCACCTTTTGCCTGATAACGGGGATATCGCTATTGGTCATATCCCATCTTCTCCCTTTCCGGAACCCTTTGTATGGAACCGTGGTACGTTCCGACGCGAAGAAACAGGAGTTGGTGGCAAACCCTTCAATTTGCGAAGATATTCCTTTATCAAGGGCATTTCCCGCACCGACCATCAGCACCAACATCAGCATGCCCCAGAAAACACCAAAGGCGGTGAGCACACTCCGTGATTTGTTGTGCGTAATGGTAACCCATATTTCTTGCCATCTGTCTAAATCAAACATATATTTACTGATTTATTGATTTACTGATTCGTTGATTGAATCATCACATCATTGAATCATTACATCCCCTTTTCCCTTTCCACTTCTTACTACTCCTGCCTCATTGCTTCAATCGGTTTCACTTTCACCGCTTTGTGCGCGGGAAGATATCCGGCAATCACTCCGGAGATGATCAGTACGACTGTAGCGAAGATCGCGTAACCAATCTCTACTGTAGGATTGGTAAATACCGACATTTGGGGTTCGTCGGAGACGGCTTGTCCATTCGCAGATTGCTCCATAAAAAAATTCACCAGTTCGGTAAGCCCGATACCCATCATCAAGCCAATGTAACCGAAAATGGTAGTGATGATGATCGATTCCAGAATAATAGTCTTCAGGATGGATGCCGGCGGAGCGCCAATGGCTTTACGAATACCGATTTCGCGTGTGCGTTCTTTCACCGATACCAGCATGATATTGCTGACACCCACAATTCCGGCAATAAGCGTAAGGATACCGATGATGGTGACGAAAAAAGTGATGCCTCCGAATATCTTCATCGTCTCCACATATTCCGATTGGGCGTTGTTTATCCAAAGGGCTTGTTGGTCTTGGGGATTAAAATTAAGTTGCCGTCCCATTATTTCTCTGAGCGATTCGTCGAATTGATCATTCTCTTCTTTCGTTACTAATCCGTCCACGGTGAAGGTGATCTGGTAAAATTTGCGATCGGGATTGAAAATGGTTTGCGCCGTGGAAAAAGGGATGTAGGCATTCGAACCGCCCCACTGCTCTTTCTTGGAGTTGATCCCTACTACTTTGAACATGAGTTGTCCTACTTTCACATATTTTCCGAGTGGCGATTCGTTCTTGAAAAGAATATCGGATATCTTCCGGTCCAGCACTATCACCTTATTATCTTCTTTCATGTCTAATTGATTGATGAAGCGCCCCTCCTCGGGGTTAATAATCAGTTTCTCAATATCGAAGTAGTTGGGCATTACTCCTCTGATTTGGTAAGAACCATATTCGCTTCCGTAAGAGATGGTTTGTGAGGTGTTGATCCTGGCGGTGATGAGGCGGCTTTCGTTCACCTCGTTTTTGATCAGATCCACCTCACTTTCCGAAAAGCGGAGGTTTCGTTCCGATTTCAATCCGTTGTGAGGCATGGAGGTGGTGCCCGACCACAGATTAATGCGGTTGACGGCCCGCGAACTGAAGTTCTGCATGACACCGTTTTGTAGTCCGTTACCCGCTCCCAGCAGGACAATGAGGATAAAAATTCCCCACGAAACAGACAAACCGGTAAGGGTGGTACGCAGTTTGTTTTTTTTCAGCGTTTCGAATATTTCTTGTAGCTGGTCGGTCATACGGATGGCGAGTTTACAGGTTGAGAGACATGTACACCATTGTTCTTGCGTGTTTCATATTCAATCATCCCGTCTTTTAAGTGAATAATGCGGTTTGTGGTATCCGAAACCGATTGTTCGTGCGTGACAATGATGGTGGTGATGCCCTGCTTGTTGAGATCGGTCAGTACACCCATCACTTCCACGGTGGTCTTGCTGTCGAGGGCGCCGGTAGGTTCATCGGCAAGGATGACCTTCGGATTCGATATCATGGCGCGGGCAATGGCGACACGCTGTTTTTGTCCGCCGGAAAGTTCGCTGGGAAGATGATGAGCCCAATCTTTCAATCCCATCTTGTCGAGGTGCTCCATCGCGATGATATTCCTCTTTTTGCGGCTCACACTCTTGTAGTAGAGAGGGAGAGCAACGTTCTCGAGTGCGTTTTTAAAATTGATGAGGTTGAACGATTGGAAAACAAATCCGATCATTTCATTCCGATATTGTGCAGCCTGTTTCTCACTAAGATTTTTTATCAACGTCCCGTTAAGATGATAGTTGCCTGAATCGTACGAGTCGAGAATACCCAGGATATTGAGTAACGTAGATTTCCCGGAACCCGACGCACCCATAATGGAGACGTATTCGCCGGCTTCAATATTGAGATTGATTCCCTTGAGAACATGAAGCGACAGTGCTTCGGTGTGATACGACTTGTGTAATTGCCGGATATGGATCATGTGCTTGCAGTTGTTTTTATCTCCTGTTAGACGTAAACAGGATGGAATTCGTTACAGAACGTACGTATTTTTTTACATAAACGTTTTTGTCAGCATGCATGCATTCGCATATACCGTAGCGAAAAAATCAGCGGGCATTATGGAATGCGTTCTACAGCAAAACGACTATCGCGACGAATAATACTAACGCCGCAAATGTATGCCAAAACATTGTACTATGCAATACATAATACTGATAAATTTCACACTTTTAAGATTATTTATGCTTTTAAAGGGGTTATGTCGGAATGTATAACCGGAAAGGTTACCTCGGTGTGAAATAAGCGATGTCGGGAATTAATTCAAAGGTATATCCCTCATTCTGTAACCATTGGATGGCACGCGGCATAGCGTACATCATGTTTTTTTCAGCTTTCAGTGAATCATGGAATACAATGATGGAGCCGTCGCGCGTATATTTTTTCACGATATCGAGAACCTGTTGGGGCGATAGCTTGGCGTTGTAATCGCGCGTTACTACATCCCACATCACGATTTTATATCCGTTTTTTTTCAGAAGCGAGGGTTGGGGAAAGATCATATGCCCGTGAGGGGGGCGAAACAGCGTGGATTCGATCTGTTTTCGGGCTTGTTGGGTATCTTCCAGAAATCTTTTCGGCGAAGTGAGCCATCCCTGTAAATGGTGAAAAGTATGATTGCCTACCCTGTGACCGCTCTCTATTATCTCATCAAAGAGATACCCGTATTTGCGCACGTTGTCTCCCACACAGAAGAAAGTGGCTTTTACATTGTATTTGTCGAGCACATTCAATACCCAGGGCGTGATTTCGGGTATCGGCCCATCATCAAATGTGAGGTAAACCGTTTTTTGATAGGGAACTTTGATGCGCCAAAGGGTTTTTGGATATAAAGCTCTATATAAGATGGGGGGTTGTTCAATAAGCATGAGCGTGAATTTCGAGTTACATATGAACAGGCAGCATATGGCCGTCTTTTCCATATGCTGCCTGTTTTTTTATTGCGGTGTGGTGTTATACTGCTCCAGCAACCGCGGACTGAATTGTTGCATCATCCGGAGCGCTTTTTGCATTGTTTCTTCTTCAGTTGCCTGAGTAAGCGTATCCTCGGGAGAAGTTGAATAAAATCCCCTCACCGAACCGTCGGTTATATCTTTTAAAATGACATCACCGGCGTATGATATGCCTTGTGTGTAAAAGTATTGGGCACGTTGCAACAGATCATCCACCATTACCTGATACTTTTCTTTATTGTATTGTTGATAAATACTTGTGATGAGCAGCATGGGATGGATGTTGTTGTATATGACCTCCGTGAGTGTGTTCGATATTTGTGTGGGTTTTAAGCGCCCGAACCAATCGAGGTTCCCGTTGATCCTGTCGCTGATTTCCGTGATGAGGGCTTCTGCCTTCTCTGTTTCACCCAACCGGTAGTAGGCTCTCGCAAACACTAACCCGTCGGTACCATAAGGTACTGCGGAGGAGGGCATCACCGAAGTGGCTTTGTCGAGTGCGGCCAACGCCTTGTCGTTTTTCCCCTCGTTGAGCAATGCGTTGATGAGGTGGGTGAAATACAAACGGAACGTGGAGATCATTCTCCGGCTGGTTTCATCCAGATAGATGTCGGGATTTTCTTCCAGTCCGCCCCATCGGAATTTGTTCATCATGTTGTCGTATGCGGCTTCCGTGTTCACGCCGCTGCTGAGCGGCGTTCCGGGGACAACCTGGTAGGTGAGTCCGTTAAGCGAGAAATTAGTGTCTTGCAGATTCATGTACAAACTGGGAGTGATGGTTGTGGCGAAATGGATAGAGCGTTGCCAGTTCTCGTCGTTGATGTTGCTGAGCATTTCCATGATCATTTGCTCCTGGAAATAGATAGCCGATTTGTCTGCCAGGTTGATGTACATCTTATCGGACGGTGCTGCAGCAAGAGCTGTCCAGTCTACCTTAGCGGTATCCACATCGAGTGAAAGCACCCTGCCGGGTATAACCTGTGCGTCGCCCAAAGAGAACGGGTGTTGGGGCCTGGATTGCCCTGTTTTCAGGTTTTCAAGGGTCTGTGCCAGCGGAATAGTGTCCCTGAATGCATTCATATCGTAATACGTTTTAAACGATATGGCAGGGATATTGTTCTGGCGGAGTACGTTCTCGATCTCCTGTCGGGTGATGACATATGCCGCACCTCCCGCCATGCCGTAATACTGCGGGCGCGTCCACCGGATGGGTAGCGGCTCCGATTCGTATGCCGGGCGCAGCAACTGGTCTACGTACCATTCCGTTTGCAGGAAGCTGAGGTTGGTCACGCGCACGTCGGTACGGAAACCTTCCGTCTCCTGAACATACCATAACGGGTAGGTATCGTTGTCGCCATTGGTGAAAAGAATACCGTTTTCACCCACACCACTGAGATAGTTCATGCCCGTATCGCGTGCCAGCGTCCTTCCCGAGCGGTCGTGATCATCCCAGTTCTGGGATGCCATTTGTATCGGGACAAACAGGCACGCAACCGAAGCAATAGCGGTCGCAGCGGTAGTGTTCTTAATATATTTTCTCAAGAACAGACTGATACCTGCTACGCCCATTCCCACCCAAATAGAGAAAGCATAGAAAGAGCCGGCGTACGCATAATCGCGTTCACGTGGTTCGAAAGGCGTTTGGTTGAGATAGAGAATAATGGCCAATCCGGTCATAAAAAAGAACATAAACAGGATAGAAAAACTCTGTTTCCCTCTCTCCTTCAACCGCAACTGATAGACAATACCTATTATTCCTAAAAGCAACGGCAGCATGTAGTATTTGTTCCGCCCTTTATTGTTGGCAATGTCCGGAGCTATATCGTCTTGCGGTCCCAATCCGAGCACGTGCTCATCAATAAACGGGATTCCTGTTATCCAGTTGCCGGAGGTGATCCCACCGTCGCCCTGAATATCGTTCTGCCTGCCGGAGAAATTCCACATGAAATAGCGCCAGTACATATAATTGACCTGGTAACTGAAAAAGAACGTCAGGTTCTGCCAGAGGGTGGGTGGTTGGTTTTGATTCATCACCCCGCCCCAGCGTTCGTACCCGAGAATGTGGTTCCGGAACGACGGATTATTAGGATTGGAATGCATCCTGGGGAACAGCATGGTGTTGGTGTATTCGTAGGTGGGTGAAGTAACCTTCATATACTCATCCTTCTGATCGGGAGAGGTCTTCACGATACGGTTATACGATGTACGTTCGCTTTTGATTATTGCCGTGCCATCGGCACTCCGTGCTATTTGTGAGGTGTAGGTGGTGCCGTGAATAAGCGGCGTCTGTCCGTATTGTTCGCGGTTGAGGTAACTCCCCAGCGAGAATATATCTTCGGGTGAATTCAGATCGAGCGGGGTATTGGCGCTTGAACGTATGGGGATCAGCGTATAGGCCGAGAAGCCCATCAGAATCACCATCAGGCAGGTAATTGCCAGATTGATAAACCTCAGGCTCATCTTTTTATATCTGAATGCGAAATAGGCGCCGGCAACAAGTAGCAGAGCCCACAACCAACCGCTGCTGCCGATGAAAAAGATTCCCGCCAACCCTGTGCTGATAAAAAAAGCAGCCCGGGCCCTGGATTCTTTTCCCTTCTCCGACAGAGTCTCGAAAATAGCCCATGCAATACTTGCAACCAATAAAATAAGGTAAACAAACAATCCTGTATTATACGGCATTCCGAGTGTATTCACGAAGAAAAGCTCAAACCATCCGCCCACTTTGGTGAATCCCGGAATAATTCCCCACATCAATACAATAATAAGCCCGAAGGAGATTAAAAGCGACAGAAGCGCTCCTTTCCAGGTCGGGTTTTCGTTTTTCCTGAAGTAGTATACAAGAACGATGGCGGGAATACACAACAAGTTCAGCAAGTGAACGCCAATGGATAGGGCCATAACGTATGCAATAAACACGAGCCACTTATCGGAATGCGGTTTATCCGCATTGTCTTCCCATTTGAGAATGAGCCAGAAAACAAGCGCTGTCAGCATGGATGAAAAGGCATACACTTCGCCTTCCACCGCCGAGAACCAGAATGTATCGGAGAATGTGTATACAAGTGCGCCGACCAACCCGCTTCCAATCACCGCGATGGTTTGTCCCACGGTTAATTGAGTCTCATTTTTACTTAGAACAAGCCTGCGAGTGAAGTACGTGATGGTCCAGAAAAGAAATAAGATGGTAAACGCACTCATCAATGCCGACATACCGTTGACCATTTTGGCTACCTGCGACGGATCCTGCGCAAACTGTGTAAACAAATTCGCTACCAGCATGAAGAATGGGGCGCCGGGGGGATGGCCTACTTCCAGTTTGTATGCCGACGTAATAAACTCGCCGCAATCCCAAAAACTCGCCGTTGGTTCAATGGTGAGGAGGTAAACAATTGCCGCAACGACAAACACGCTCCATCCGGCGATGTTGTTGATTAGCTTGTATTTGATCATTCTTTTTTTATTTTAGACTCATGGCATTTACCTGAATCCTACTGATTTAATGCGAAATTTGGACAAAGATACAGAAATCTCTCTATTCTAATTATTGATTTTGGAGCATTTTTCAAAGAAAATATTAAAAAACGTGAAATGACCGGTGTGTACGGACCGCTTTGTTGAATATGTTGTCCCGGGATAATGCCTGAAAAAATTTCTTTTTTTGAAAATATCTGAATAAAGGAGGGAATGGGGATTTTTTCCCCCGAGTAAACGTTAAAAAGTGGTTAATAAATGTATATTGAGTTTAAAGTCAGCGAAATATGTTTTATAACATGTTTTTACGTATTCGATTGTAAATCAATTTAATACTCTATTTTTGATTGCTTTTTTGAGAAATCCCTTCTAAAAAAATAGTGCCGATAATTTGGAGAAGAAATAATAAAAAGTTTACTTTGGAATCAATTAAGGAAAAAAATCTGTAATTAAAAGGTCATTTTTCTAATAGTTTGATAGTTCAATGCAGGTAACATTAGTAATTCTAAAACCATCGGCAGTTCAGCGAGGAATTCTGGGAGAAGTAATTTCCCGTTTCGAAAGGAAAGGAATCCAGATTGCGGGAATGAAGATGGTATGTTTAACCGATGAAACCCTTGAAGAGCATTACCCCCATTTAAAAGAGAAGCCGTTTTTCGGCCGTATTAAAGATTCCATGCAGGCAAGCCCTGTAGTGGTGATGGCCCTGAAAGGAGTGGATGTAGTAAATGTAGTACGAAAATTATCCGGTGTTACAAATGGCAGAGACGCTCAACCCGGCACCATAAGAGGTGATTTCAGTATAAGTGTTCAGGAAAACATTGTACATGCATCCGATTCTCCTGAAACCGCGGAGGTAGAGTTAAAACGCTTTTTCTCAGAAAATGAGATTTTTAATTATCCGCAATTTCTCATTCCGTACGTATACGCGAACGATGAGTTGTAATTGCAAAATCAAAGATTTTAGAAATAGATTATTAAAAGTGAGGCAGCAATGGAGAGAAACAATTTATTAGCAAAAGCAAAAGTTTTATTGCCGGCAACCTTAATGTTCGTTACATTAAATGCATTTTCTCAGTCAGCTCCCGAAGCTTCCGATAAATCCAGATCGGAGGTTATATACAAACAACTACACAGTTCCAGTTTAAGCCATCCATCGGGATTGTTTGCCGACGGATTAAAGCTTAAGATGGATCTGTCCGTACTTGAAGAAGCTGAAGAACGCAGAGAGTTTGATCCCAACGAGATTCCGGCCGACGATATCTATGGAGGCATGTGGGTGAACAGGCACGTAAATATTTACGGTAGTTTAAAAAATGCTCCCGATACTTTTATCGTGGATCTGGAGAACTTCACCATGCCGACCGATGGACATATGACATCGAATTTCGGGAGAAGGGGAAGCCGGCGCTATCATTACGGCATCGATCTGAAAGCGCAAACAGGCGACACCATTTACGCGGCATTTGACGGAAAAATAAGGGTAAAACAGTTCGAAAAAAAGGGTACGGCTACTATCTGGTGATTCGTCACGTGAATGGGTTGGAGACCGTTTACGGCCATTTATCGAAATTTCTTGTGGAAGAGAACGATTTTGTTCTTTCCGGACAACCCATTGGCTTAGCCGGTAACACCGGACGGTCATTCGGTTCGCACCTTCATTTCGAAACCCGTTTCTTAGGCAAACCCATTAATCCCAATTTTATTATCGATTTTGAAAATAAGGTGGTTCATCGCGATGAGTATCTGGTGACGAACTCGAGTTACAGGAGAACGACCAGCAGTAGCAGGGCCGTCCTGTCGAACAATTCATCCAATTATAAAGAACCTTCCGCCCCTACGAACAAATACGTTTCGGGGGAGGTAACATATCACCGGGTTAAACAAGGAGATACGCTGGGGGCTATTTCCAAACGTTATGGCACTTCTGTGAATAAATTGTGTACGCTCAACAACATCACCCCAAGAACGGTATTGCGGGTAGGTAAATCCATTCGCATTTCATAGAAACAAACAACAAATTCAATTTACATTTTCAGAAAAAGGCACAGGATTTTAAACTTGTGTCTTTTTTGATTATCTTTGTTAGTTCATTAAAATTAGACTATTTTTTTCAGACTATTTCTTCGTTCGGCATATTCAAGTAAACTTGGATATTTTGACGTTTATTCTACTTTTTCTTTTCAGACTATTTCTCGCTATGGCATAGTACAAACAAGTTTGTCCTCTGTTCATTTAGCTTATCGAAATAGTTCTGCGCCCGGCAAAGTACAAACAAGTTTGTCTTTGCTTTTGCTTAACGAAAAAGTTCCCGCAATGGCATAATGCACATAAATTTGCCTTTTGCACATTAGCTTAACGAAAACATTTCAGGCAAGTTTGCATCTGCTCTCACTTAACGAAATAGTACCCGCAACGGTATAATCCGAGTAAACTCGTCTTTTACGAATTGCTTATCGAAATAGTTGTTTTAAGTTTAACAGATCGTACAAATTCACAATGGATGCTACCAATACACAATTTGATGAAGTCACCGGCATGTGCCGTGAAATATTCGGTAAGAAACTGCACGATTACGGGGCTTCATGGCGTATTCTTCGCCCCGAATCCGTTACCGATCAGATTTTTATAAAAGCAAACCGCATACGCTCTCTTGAAACTAAAAAAGAGAACAGAGTGAATGAAGGTATCTTTTCCGAATTTATCGGCATTGTGAATTACGGTATCGTCGGGCTTATTCAATTGGAGTTGGGGTACGCCGATTCTATTGATATCCCTGCGGAAAAAGCACTGGAACTCTACGATGGGTATATAGCGGAAACCAAAGAACTTATGTGTGCTAAAAACCATGATTACGATGAAGCATGGAGAAGCATGCGCGTAAGTTCCTACACCGATCTCATCCTGATGAAAATTTATCGTACGAAAGAGATCGAGAGCCACGACGGACAAACTCTTATCTCCGAAGGGATTGATGCAAATTATAAAGATATGATCAACTACGCCATTTTTGGGTTGATCAAACTGTATTTCGGTGAGTAATGAACATGAACTCCACAGACAAGATAGAGAAACTTTTGGTTGAATTGTCCCGCATTGTCGTGGGGGCGACGTTTGTTTTTTCCGGTTTTGTGAAGGCGGTAGACCCGTTGGGGTTTACCTATAAGATACAGGATTATCTTATAGAGCTTCAGCTCACCGGGCTTTTTCCTTTGGCCTTGCCCGCTGCCGTTCTCCTGGTAGTGGCCGAATTCTTCCTGGGCGCACTTCTCTTGCTGGGAATCTATCGGAAATGGACCACCCGGCTGATCGGACTGTTCCTGATTTTCTTTACCCCGCTTACGCTGTGGATTGCCATAGCCAACCCGGTGGCAGATTGCGGATGCTTTGGCGATGCATTTATCATCAGCAACTGGCAGACCTTTTATAAAAACATTGTACTTCTGGCCGGCACCATCCTCCTCATTGTCAAATGGAAACGGATAACGACCTTTTTTTCACCTAAAACGATGCATTTCGCCGCGCTCTTTACCGCGCTGTTCGGAGGAATGTTTGCGCTTTACAATGTGTACCAGCTGCCGGTGTTCGACTTCAGGCCTTATAAGATAGGCGCCAACATTCCCCGGCAGATGTTTGTGGATCCGGCGAAAGCCGATGTGTGGGAAACGGTGTTCATCTACAGCAAAGACGGGGTGGAAAAAGAATTTACGGAAGAAAACTATCCATGGAATGATTCCACGTGGACATTTGTGGATATGAAGACGCATCTGGTAAAAGAAGGGGAAAAACCCAACATTGAGGACTTTGCCGTTGAGGCGGTGTATTATGACGAAACAACCGGCTCCTGGTATACGGGTGGCGACATTACCGATATCATCGTTTCCGATCCTTCCTACGTGTTCCTGATGATCGCATACTCGCTGGAAGATATGAATATAAAATATTTGAACCGGTTGAAAGAGGTGAATCGTTATGCCCGGGAAAACGGCTATCCTTTTTATTGCCTTACATCTTCGGCAGCGGATGTTGTGGGAGCGTGGGAAAAGCAACACCAAACCGGTTTTCAGTTTAGCCATGCGGATGAGCGGGCGCTGAAAACCATGATCCGGTCTAATCCGGGGCTGATGTTGTTGAAAGAGGGGACGGTCATTAATAAATGGGACGACAGCAAGGTGCCGGAGATGGATTCACTGGGCGTTTCTCTGGAAGAGTCGGATCTCGTGAACATACAAGACCCGGAAACAACCGGCGCGGTGAAACTGTTGATCATTGCGCTCCTCCTTATGGTGCCGTTGGTGTTCATCAAACTGGCAGATAGAAAGATAGGGAAATCATCAAATTATTAAAATAGATTATATGAGAAAAAACATTGTAGCAGGGAACTGGAAAATGAATAAAAACCTGCAGGAAGGACTTGAACTGGCAAAAAGCTTACATGAAGCGCTAAAAGACAAAACCGTAAATTGCGATGTGGTTATCGGAGTGCCGTTCATTCATTTGGCAAGCGTAGCAAGCAGCATAGACACAACCAAAATAGGTGTTGCCGCACAAAATTGCGCAGATAAAGCATCAGGCGCATTTACCGGCGAAGTATCCGCCGAAATGGTGGCTTCAACGGGAGCGGGATATGTTATTCTCGGTCACAGCGAACGCCGGGCATATTATCATGAAACGCCTGAAATCCTGAAAGAAAAAGTGAAACTGGCGCTTACGAACGGACTTACTCCTATTTTCTGTATCGGAGAAGTGCTGGAAGAAAGGGAGTCGGAAAAGCATTTCGATGTGGTAAAATCACAGATCGAAACATCGTTATTCGAACTCTCCCCGGAAGATTTCAGCAAGATCGTGCTGGCATACGAACCGGTTTGGGCCATTGGTACGGGAAAAACCGCTACGGCTGCTCAGGCACAGGAGATGCACGCGTTTATACGTGAAACGTTAGCCGGAAAATATGGCCGGGAAATGGCAGACGATACTTCCATCTTGTACGGTGGAAGCGCGAACGCATCCAACGCGAAAGAACTTTTCTCCAACCCCGATGTAGATGGAGGACTCATAGGCGGCGCATCGTTAGGAGTGGATAAATTCATGCCTATTATTGAGGCGTTTTGACCGATTAACAGAATTTTACCACAGATTCGGCCTTGAATCTGTGGTATTTCTTTATCTTTGCAAACAAAAAATCATATGCAATTCTTTTCAAAACTCATAACGGCTATCCTAATCTCATTTCTATGTGTTACTGCCGGAGCGCAGACATCATCGCAAAAGAAAGAGATCATCAATGAGTTGAATTCCTTTGTTCCGGGAAAAGGGCGTGTTACCGTTTACGAAGATGAAAGCATCAAAAATGTGCTGGGCCGGTCTATGGCTCCTCCCAGAACTGTTTATTCAAACACCGAAGGTGCGCAGTATTATAAAGTCAGGGGATTCAAAATACAGGTCTTCTCCGGAAATAATCAACGTACCTCTAAAAATGAAGCCAACCACAAGCAGGATCTTATCAACCGCTCCTTCCCCGAGCAAGAGACGGTGGTTTTGTTTGATTCTCCGTTTTGGCGTCTGAGAGTGGGTAATTTTAAGTCGAGAGAAGAGGCACAAGGGGTAATGAGAGAGATAAGCAGAGCGTTTCCGGCGTTCGGAAAAGAGATGTATATAGTGGTAGACGAGGTGAAGATTCCGATTCACTGAAGCAACAGATATGAGGATGAAGACCCACATAGAATGACAACGAACCAATGTCTCCTGAAGAATTAGAGAAAAACAGATCCGTGATCGCGGATCATATGAGAGGTATTCTCTCACTGCTGGGTGAGGATGAGCAACGCGAAGGGCTTGTGAAAACTCCTGAACGTGTGGCAAAAGCTATGCTGCATTTGACAAAAGGGTATTGGCAGGATCCGGAGGATATTCTCCGTTCCGCATTGTTTAAAGAGAATTACCGGCAGATGGTTATCGTTAAGGATATCGATCTGTTCTCCTTGTGCGAGCACCACATGCTGCCCTTTTTTGGGAAAGCACATGTGGCATATATTCCGGACGGTTATATAACCGGGCTGAGCAAGATTGCCCGCGTGGTGGAGGTCTACGCGCGGCGGCTGCAAGTGCAGGAGCGGCTTACCACCCAAATAAAGGAATGCATCCAGAAAACCTTAAATCCCATGGGAGTAATGGTGGTGATTGAAGCCAAGCATATGTGTATGCAGATGCGCGGTGTGGAGAAACAGAACTCCATTACCACCACCTCCGATTTCACGGGTGTGTTCAGAGAACAGAAAACCCGTGAAGAATTCATCAATCTGATAAAATAATGGCTATCCCTTCTTAGCCGTCCGTTTGCGATCGTTCTCGTCCAGCTGTACTTTTCGTATACGCATATGTTTGGGCGTAATCTCCACGTATTCGTCTTCTTTAATATATTCCAGCGCTTCTTCCAGGCTGAACAGAATGGGAGGCGTCAACTGCGCTTTATCATCGGTTCCCGAAGCACGCACGTTCGTCAGTTTTTTAGACTTGGTTACGTTTACCACCAAATCGCCTTCCTTGCTGTGTTCCCCGATAACCTGCCCTGCATATACATCGGTTTGCGGTTCAATGAAAAAGCGGCCTCTGTCCTGCAATTTATCCAGCGCATAGGCATAGGCGTTGCCCGATTCCCCGGCAATAATGGAACCATTCTGTCTTTTCTCAATACTCCCTTTCCATGGTTGAAATTCCAGAAAGCGGTGCGCCATAATGGCTTCGCCGGCAGAAAGGGTGAGTACCGTGTTGTTCAGTCCGATGATGCCTCGTGAGGGAATAATGAATTCCATGTGCATGCGTTCGCCCTTATTTTCCATGGAGAGCAATTCGCCTTTGCGGCGGGTAATCACATCGATGATCTTGCTGGCCGATTCTTCGGGAAGATTCACCGTGAGTTGTTCTATGGGTTCATTCTTTTCGCCGCCAATCTCTTTAATAATCACTTGTGGCTGACCTACCTGCAATTCATACCCTTCGCGGCGCATGGTTTCGATAAGAATCGATAAATGCAGTATGCCGCGCCCATACACAATCCATGAATCAGAGTTGCCGGTCTCTTCAACCCGAAGCGCCAGGTTTTTGTCCAGTTCACGCATCAGGCGGTCGTAAATATGACGCGAAGTAACGTACTTTCCATCCTGTCCGAAAAAAGGAGAGTTGTTGATGGTGAACAACATTGACATCGTCGGTTCGTCAATGGCAATGGGGTCGAGAGGTTCCGGGTTTTCGACATCGGCGATGGTATCGCCAATGTCGAATCCTTCAATCCCGATAAGCGCGCAAATGTCGCCCGACATTACCTCGTCTACCTTTGTCCGTCCTAATCCTTCAAACACGTCCAGCTCCTTGATCCGGATCTTTTTAATACTCCCGTCTCTCTTACATAGCGCGTAATCCTTATTGAAGCGAATGGATCCACGGTGTACGCGCCCCACCGCGATGCGTCCCACATAGTTGGAAAAATCGAGGGAGGTAATGAGCATTTGAGGGGTGCCTTCCAGCGCTTTGGGAGCGGGTATATGTTTGATGATTGCGTCCAGCAAAGGAATGATGTTATCGGAGGGTTTCTTCCAGTCGTCCGACATCCATCCCTGTTTGGCTGAGCCGTAAATGGTGGGGAAATCCAGTTGTTCTTCGGTGGCGTCGAGGCTGAACATCAAGTCGAATACGTTCTCCTGCACCTCTTCGGGACGGCAATTGGGCTTGTCTACTTTGTTAATAACCAGAATAGGTTTTAACCCTATCTCCAATGCCTTCTGCAACACAAACCGGGTTTGCGGCATGGGCCCTTCAAAGGCATCCACTACCAGCAGGCAGCCGTCTGCCATATTGAGCACGCGCTCTACTTCCCCGCCGAAATCGGCGTGCCCCGGAGTGTCTATAATGTTGATTTTTGTCTCGCTGTACCGGATGGACACGTTTTTCGACAAAATGGTGATCCCCCGCTCACGCTCCAGATCGTTGTTATCGAGGATAAGATCTTCGGTTTGCTGGTTGTCCCTGAAAAGGTGGCCGGCCATAAGCATTTTGTCCACCAAGGTGGTTTTGCCATGATCTACGTGCGCGATAATGGCTATATTACGTATATTTTGCATGAAAACAATCTTTTTGAGGCGCAAAGATACGCTTTTTCAGCGACAAATTTAGGGTATGGTTTATTATAATTTGTTTTACTTTTATAATTCTGTGATGTTTGTAACTTTGTATCATCTACTAAATTGTCGGCAGTCATGGAAGAACGTATCACGGTCAGAACATTTACCTATCCTCATGAGGCCTATGTATCATGGAGGTGAAATAATATGAGAAAAATAATTGCCATATTTGTGCGAGAATTTCACGACGAAAAGCGCGAACCGTTAACGAGCATTGTAAAACGATACGCATATAGAAACAGACGGGCAAAGACAATGAAAAAAATCGGACTTTTAACTTTAATTTTCGGACTGACTATCAGTAGTTGCAAACAAAACAGTACAGAAATGAAAGAAAAGATAATAACGAACAAGGATATTGAACTTTACACAGAGAATTTTGGGAATGAAGAAAATCCTGCAATTTTATTAATCGCAGGAGCAACCGTTTCAATGCTCTATTGGGAGGAAGAGTTTTGTCACCGATTAGCCGATAAGGGCTTTTATGTAATTCGTTATGACCACAGAGATGTGGGTAAATCTGCTTTTTACGAAGTAAGGACAACACCTTATGATATTGTTGACTTGACAAACGATGCGATTGCCATTTTAGACGAATATAAAATTGAAAGTGCCAACTTGTTGAGTGCTGCGAATAGAATACTGACCTCCGTTCTGTCCTTCAAAAAGATATATTTTAGGACGATAGTCTTTGTAATAATTTCGCATTTCATCAAGTACCGACTCCGGAAGGGGAACTACACGGTCTTTTTTCCCTTTACCCTGCTCTACGCGAACAAACATTGCCGTACTATCAATATCCGAAATTTTCAGATTGACTAGTTCACTAACACGTAACCCCATTCCATTTGTTCGATGCCGACCACCATGCTTTTGCGTGGGTGCGCAGATAGGAAATAAGTTCGTTATCCTTTTCAAATTTAATCCAGATCACACGTTTACCTTTGTATGCGCCGGGGTTAAAGCGATATCGTTTATCCGTAAATTCCATAACCGCGTATTTTTTATATGTTAAAAGTATATCTTTTTATATAAGATAACCCCGAAAGGCAGCATAATAATTTAAAATACGCCACAAATCTGATTTTTCAACACTCTGTTTTACATGAAAATATTATTGGAGTTAATTTTTGTTGTGATAAATGATTGTCTTTTAATACTATTGCGTATATTTGTGTGATGTGCAAAATCTGCTTCGCTCCTTGTGCACATCGGGATGGAGCTTCGCTCACGCTGTGTTTTGCCACTTCGCGGACTTCAACACATCATGAGCTTGACGCAATGCTCCCCTGAAAAAATTAAAATTTAACGTCCCGATAGGAAATTTTGCTAAATTGACGGGAAGAAGTCTCGCCGGCTTTAAACGTGACTTCGATAAAATCTTTTCTTACGCTTTTAAAAAGCAATTTGGTTATGCGCCAAAGGAAACATCAAGAATGGAATAATTTTTTTCAGCTTACAAAAAACAAAGACATCAGAAAATCAGAATGGACAAAAATTTTTCCTTTCCCCTTGTTTTGGATACAACCTTACAGGATTTGAACACTTTATAGTTGTACAACTTACTGACCTTTGTATCATTATTAAAACACAAAATTATGAGTAACAAAAAAGTATGGTTTATCACAGGAGCATCAAAAGGTTTAGGACTTGCATTGACCAAATTGGCATTATCAAAAGGTAATAAAGTGGTCGCTACTTCGAGAAACGCCGAAGATTTTAAAACGTCCATTACAGAATATCAAGACAATTTTCTGCCCTTAAAAGTAGACATTACATCTGACAAAGACGTAAAAAATGCAATTAAGCAAAGCATTGAAAGATTCGGGAGATTAGACGTGGTGGTGAATAATGCAGGATATTCTTTGGTAGGCAGTATGGAAGAAATAACGGATGAGGAGTTTCGCCAAACGGTGGATGTAAACCTTTTCGGAACGATAAATGTTATACGAAATGCAATGCCCTATTTAAGGCAACAACAATCGGGGCATATCATCAATATTTCTTCCAATGCGGGTTATGTGGGTTTTGCCAATGCCACAAGCTATAACGCAGCAAAGTTTGCCGTAATCGGGCTTTCCGAAGCATTGGCACAAGAAGTAAATGCTTTTGGCATAAAAGTTACGGTAGTAGCACCGGGACAATTCAGGACAAACTTTATGGATAAAGGCTCTATGCAATTTGCTAAAAACAGGATTCCGGTATATGGTTTGGATAAAGCAGAGGAAATGTGGACAAGTTATAGCGGACAGCAAGCGGGCGATCCTGAAAAGTTGGTAAAGATATTGACGGAGATAGCCGACTTGGAGAATCCGCCTTTACGCCTGTTATTGGGACCGGACACCTATCAGCTCATAAAAGAGCATCGGGAAAAAGAAATGCAGGAGTTTGAAGCGTGGAAACATTTGACCTTATCAACCGATTTCGACTGATTTTTCAACTTTACATCAATGAAGAAAGCAAATAATAAACCGTATACCATCCATTCGATTTCCAACTTACATCGATTGTTGGAATTGCCAAAGCCCAAACATCCATTGGTAAGCGTTATCAATTTTGAGGAAATTAAATGCTTTGACGATGAAAGTTTGCGGAGTGTTTCCTATAATTTTTACTGCATTGCCATCAAAAAGAATTTTGAAGGTAAAATGAAATACGGGCAACAGTATTATGATTTTGATGAGGGAGTAATGACCTTCTTTTCACCCATGCAGGTAGTTACTACCGACATTGTTGAGGACTTGAAATTGTCGGGATATTGGTTGGTTGTACATCCCGATTTTATCAGGAATTATCCCTTGGGAAAAGCCATAAAGGAATACGGCTATTTTTCGTACGCTGTGAATGAAGCCTTACATCTTTCGGACGATGAGGAAAAATCAGTAACAGCAATAATGCAAAACATAGCACACGAATACCGTTCGGTTATAGATAATTTTAGCCAGGATGTTATTGTTTCCCATATCGAATTGTTACTGAATTATTGCAACCGTTTTTACAACAGGCAATTCATTACCCGCAGAACAGCAAGCAACGATTTGTTGATAAAATTGGAAAGTTTGTTATCCGGTTATTTCAACAGTGAACAGTTGCAGGAATCAGGTCTTCCAACCGTTCAATATGTTTCAGGCAAATTAAATGTTTCCGCAGACTATCTGAGTGATATGCTTCGCAACCTTACGGGACAAAATACACAACAGCATATCCACAATCATTTGATTGAAAAAGCCAAAGAAATATTGGCTACTACCAATTTGTCTGTTAGTGAAATTGCCTATCAATTTGGTTTTGAATATCCTCAAAATTTCAGCAAATTGTTTAAAAAGAAACTTGGAGTTTCGCCAAGTGAATACAGAAATAAAATTAGCAAAAACTAAATAACAAAATGAATAACAAAGGTGCATTTGACTTAAAGAAAGTATTTTTATACGGATTAGTAGCAGGAATTATAATAAGCATAAGCGCAATAACAATGGTTCCTGTTGTCGGGAACGAAATGGATAACATTTTATCTAATTTGGGTTTACGACCTTTGAGCAATTTAGCGATGATGTTTTTTTGTTTCATTTCATTTATCTATGGAATTTTTCTCATATTCCTATATGCTGTGATGAAATTGCAGTTTGGTTCAGGAATAAAAACCGCGGTAATTTCTTCTTTAATAGTTTGGATTATAGCTTATCTGATAGGCAATGTATCTTTAATAGTATATGGTTTTATGCCCGTAAAATTTGTTTTTATAGGAACTCTTTGGGGATTGCTTGAATT
>AGTN01191713.1_pt1 | contig 40745 bp, 41 predicted proteins | sample 314218 | NCBI WGS metagenome assembly AGTN01 (sample SAMN02954264, study PRJNA73603) | bioreactor metagenome | biome: terrestrial; feature: non-aerated bioreactor; material: poplar woody material; isolation source: poplar biomass | place: USA | collected 2006-12 | reverse complement strand
ATTGAGCCATGAAATCAGCTAATTGGATGGATTCAATTTTCTTCTCCGCCCCGCATCCCGGCCAGGCGGTGCGCCTGCTCGACACCGTGCTGGACTGGATGGACCGTGCGCGCGAGCGCCGCGCGCTGGCCCGACTGGACGACCGCCTGCTGGCCGATCTCGGCCTGGGCCGCGCCGAGGCCTGGGCCGAGGCGGACAAGCCGTTCTGGCGGAAATAAACCGGCTTGACCGTCATCACGGTTGTTCCCAGGCCCGCGCCGACAAGGACGTCGCCCTGCATGCACACCCAGTAACGCGAAGGGGCCGGAGTTTCCCCCGGCCCCGTCCCGTTCCCGCCGGGGGAAAGCCTACTCCCCCGCTTCCTTGCGGGCCTTGGCGTAGCCGATGCCTTCCAGCGATTCCTCGATCTCCTCCAGGATGGACGGATCGTCGATGGTGGCGGGCATCTTGTAGTCCTGGTTGTCGGCGATCTTCTGCATGGTGCCGCGCAGGATCTTGCCGGACCGGGTCTTGGGCAGGCGCTTGACCACGGTGCAGCTCTTGAACGCCGCCACCGGGCCGATGGTCTCGCGCACCAGGGCGACGATCTCCTTGATGACCTGGGCGTCGGGCTTGGTCACGCCGGCCTTGAGGCAGACGAAGCCCAGCGGCAACTGGCCCTTCAACTGGTCGGCGACGCCGATCACGGCGCATTCCGCCACGTCGGGATGGCTGGCCAGCACCTCTTCCATCTGGCCGGTGGACAGGCGGTGGCCGGCGACGTTGATGATGTCGTCGGTACGGCTCATGACGTAGGCATAGCCGTCCTCGTCGATCATGCCGGCGTCGGCGGTCTTGTAATAGCCGGGATACTCGCCGAGATAGCTGTCGAAGAAGCGCTGCTCGGCGTTCCACAGGGTATAGAAGGTGCCGGGCGGCAGCGGCAGCTTGACCACCAGCGAACCGGTCTGGCCCGGCTTGCACTGGTGGTGGCCCTCGTCCAGCACCTGCAGGTCCCAGCCCGGCGCCGCCTTGGTCGGCGAGCCCGGCTTGACCGGGAATTCATGCAGGCCCAGGCAGTTGGCCGCGATGGCCCAGCCGGTCTCGGTCTGCCACCAATGGTCCACCACCGGCACCTTCAGGTTGGTCTGCGCCCACTTGATGGTGTCGGGGTCGGACCGCTCGCCGGCCAGGAACAGCGCCTTCAGCGACGACAGGTCGTACTTCTTCAGCAGTTCGGCGTTGGGGTCCTCGCGCTTGATGGCGCGGAAGGCGGTCGGCGCGGTGAACAGGGCGGTGACCTTGTGCTGGCCGATGACCCGCCAGAAGGCGCCGGCATCGGGGGTGCCCACCGGCTTGCCCTCGTAGACGATGGTGGTGGCGCCGTGGAACAGCGGCGCATAGACGATGTAGGAATGGCCGACCACCCAGCCCACGTCGGACGCGGCCCAGAACACCTGGCCCGGCTCGATGTCGTAGACGTTCTTCATGGTCCACTTCAGCGCCACCAGATGGCCGCCGTTGTCGCGGACCACGCCCTTGGGCTGGCCGGTGGTGCCCGAGGTGTAGAGGATGTACAGCGGGTCGGTGGCGGCCACCGGCACGCACTCGGCCGGGACGGCGGCGGAAGCCAGCTTTTCCCAATCGTGGTCGCGGCCGGGGACCAGCTCGGCCTCGACCTGCGGCCGGGCCAGGATGACGGTGGCGGCGGGCTTGTGCTCGGCCAGATCGATGGCGTGGTCGAGCAGCGGCTTGTAGGGGATGACCTTGGCGGTCTCGATGCCGCACGAGGCCGAGACGATCACCTTGGGCTTGGCGTCGTTGATGCGGGTCGCCAGCTCGTTGGAGGCGAAGCCGCCGAACACCACCGAATGCACCGCGCCCAGCCGCGCGCAGGCCAGCATGGCGACCACGGCCTCCGGCACCATGGGCATGTAGACGATGACGCGGTCGCCCTTCTCCACCCCCAGGCCCTTCAGCGCGCCGGCGAAGCGGGAGACTTGGTCCTTCAGCTCGGCATAGGTGATGGTACGGGCGGTGTTGGTGACCGGGCTGTCATAGATGACGGCGGCCTGGGCGCCGCGGCCGGCCTCCACGTGGCGGTCCACCGCGTTGTAGCAGGTGTTGACCTCGGCGCCGCTGAACCAGCGGTAGAACGGTTTGCGCGAATCGTCCAGAACCTTGTCCCAGGTCCTGTACCAGGTGATCTCCTGCGCGGCCTCGCCCCAAAACCCCTCGGGATCCTTGAGCGAGCGTTCATACGCCTGTTGGTATGCGTTGGTCATGTGCAGCCGTTCCCTCCGACATTTGCGTCTCTCGCGGGGGGTTGGGCCGGGCCCTCCCCCTTATTGCGGGCCCCAAGATGCAACAACACGGCAATTTTTGCAAAGAGACAATCATTGCAGATGAAACAACCTGCCGAATGATCTGGTTCCTGCGCCAGGAAATGTCGCCACGCCATCCGAACGGCCAGATGGCGGCATGCCGGAAAGGTTACGGGACCGCTCCGCAAGACCTTTCCCGGCGGCGCGGCGCGCTTCCGGGCGGTCCCGCGGGCGATCCCGTGGGGTCAGGCGATCGTGTGATGCGTCAGTGTCGGAGGGTGGGGCCGATCCGCGTCAGTTCGTCCTTGATCGCCAGCTTCTGGCGCTTGAGGACGGAGATTTGCGGTTCGTTGGGATAGGGGCGCCGGTTTTCCGCTTCGATGGCCATATCCAAAGCGGCGTGCTTGGCTTTCAAAGACTCGATCCGGTCCTGAAGGCTCATTACTATCCTCCCTGCACTATGGGGCGAGAGGGCAAGTCTATGCCCCGGACGGCGGGGTTGTCAGCAAAGAAAATTTGCCTGTATGGCCCATCGCAGGTGCGAGATCAACCCACTTTCTTGAGATGCTTGGATATTTTGGAGAAACGGGCATGACCGAAACGCCCATGCGGCTGGTGGTAGGAATAAGTGGCGCATCGGGGGTGGTCTACGGCATCCGGGTGCTGGAATCCCTCGCCCGGATAGGTGTTGAATCCCATCTGGTCATGAGCAAGGCGGCCGAGGTGACGCTGGCACACGAAAGCCGGATGAAGCTGGCCGAGGTGCGCGCCCTGGCCGGCCGCTGGTACAAGCCCGAGGATATCGGCGGCGCCCCGGCCTCGGGCTCGTTCCGCACGCTGGGCATGATCGTGGCGCCGTGCTCGGTGCGGTCCATGAGCGAGATCGCCACCGGGGTGACCACCTCGCTGCTGACGCGGGCCGCCGACGTGGCGCTGAAGGAACGCCGCAGGCTGGTGCTGATGGTGCGCGAGACGCCGCTGCACACCGGCCATCTGCGCACCATGCTGCAGCTTTCGGAAATGGGCGCCGTGGTGGCGCCGCCCGTCCCCGCCTTCTATGCCCGCCCGGACGGCCTGGACGACATGATCGGCCATACGGTCGGCCGCATGCTCGACCTGTTCGGCCTGGAAAGCGGGCTGGTGCGGAGATGGGGAGAATAGCCAGAAAAAAGCGTCACCCCCGCGCAGGCGGGGGGCCATGGCAGCGCCTGTTCGACATCAGGCATGGATTCCCGCTTACGCGGGAATGACGAGACAAAGGGGCTGCTACCCCCCCTCGCCGATATAGATGCCCAGGCCGCGCGCGGTGTGGGCCAGGGTGCCGTGGGGATCGACGGCGCGGGTGACGCCGGCCACCTCGGCCAGCGGCACGTCCACCACCTGGCCGTGCTGCCACGCCACCATGCGGTCGGTCTTGCCCATGGCGATCAGATCCACCGCGTGGACGCCGAAGGCCGAGGCGATCAGGCGGTCGCGCATGTTGGGCGTGCCGCCGCGCTGGACGTGGCCCAGCACGGTGACGCGGGTCTCGGCGTCCACCAGGTCGCCCAGGCGGGCGGCAAGGTACTGGCCGATGCCGCCGTAGCGGGCCTCGCCGCCGGTCTGCATCTGGGTGACCGACTGGCCGGTCTCGGTGCGGCAGCCCTCGGCCACCACCACCAGGGCATGGTTGCGCCCCTCCGCCCGGACCTGGGCGATCTTGCCGGCGATGCCTTCCAGGGAATAGGCGATCTCGGGCACCAGGATGACGTCGGCGCCGCCGCCGATGCCGGACGACAGGGCGATGTGGCCGACGTCGCGGCCCATCACTTCCAGGATCATCACGCGGTGATGGCTGGCCGCCGTGGGCGCCAGGCGGTCGATGGCCTCGGTCGCCACGTACAGCGCGGTGGTGTAGCCGATGGCGTAATCAGTCTGGGCCACGTCGTTGTCGATGGTCTTGGGAATGCCCACCATGGGCACGCCGCCCATCTTGCACAGCTTGTTGAGGATGTGCATGGAGCCGTCGCCGCCGATGACGATCAGCGCGTCCAGGCCCAGTTCCTTGTAGCCCTCGACGAAATCCTGGGAACGGTCCTTCCTGCTGCCGTCGGGCATGGGATAGGCGAAGGGATCGCCCTTGTTGACGGTGCCCAGGATGGTGCCGCCCAGGCGCAGCATCTCGCCCGAGGCCACCGACAGGTCGAACTCGACATAATCCAGCGGCCGGTTCATCAGCCCCAGGCTGCCGTCGCGAATGCCGAACACCCGCCAGCCGTACCCCCGGATGGCGCGGTGGACCACGGCGCGCAGGGCGGCGTTCAAGCCGGCGCAATCGCCACCACTGGTAAGAATGCCGATACGCTTTTCCGCCATGAGTGCTCCTCCACAACGCGTGACCTTACCCATACCGTTTCACGGGAAGTTCTGCTACTGTCAACCGCGAACACAGCTTCAAGTGTCCACTTTCCGTCATGATCGATGAGCAAATGGAAGAGGTCCGCCGCCGTCTGGCGGAACTCATGACCGAACACAGGGACCTGGACGACGTCATCGCCCGCATGGCCGCTGACCCGTTCATGGACCAATTGCGCCTGCAGCGCCTGAAAAAGCGCAAGCTGTTGCTGAAGGACCAGATCGCCACTCTGGAGAACCAGTTGATCCCGGATATCATCGCCTAGAGTCTGTCTTGTTCAGACGGAATCGCCCTGCTTTCCCGTCATGGCCGGGCCACCGGATCTGGCCGGAGGCCAGCCCGGCGGTAAACGTCACCACCCGGCGATCCGCGTGTCGCCACAGGAAAATCATCGACCACAATGGGGTGCGGCGCCACATGGATGCCCGCGTCAAGCGCGGGCATGGCGGAAGTGGAGGACGCGGCCGGATCACGTTTAAACCGGGCACCCGTGGGTCAAGCCCGAGGGGGGGGGACGAGAAGAAAAACCCGATCCGGCCTGAACCGGGCAAACTCTAGGAAACGCCCCTGTCGCGCAGGTGCTTGCTGTAGCGCCGGTCCTCGGTGCAGATGTGGGTGACCAGCCAGTCCTGCAGGAAGACCAGGGTCGCGGAGCTTTCGGCGTGGCCCGTTTCGTGGATGTGGCGGCGCAGTTCGGCCAACTGGTCCATCAGGCGGGCATGGCGCCCGCGATGGGTTTCGGCCTCGGCATAGGCGTGATGGGCCATCAGCGCCTCCTCCTCGCCGAAATGGTAGCGGGCGTATTCCGCCAGGGCGTCGATCAGCGACAGGATTTCCGCCACCTCGCGGCCGCCATCCACGGCGTCCAGAATGGCGTTGGCCTGCTCGAACAGGCGGCGGTGCTGGTTGTCCATGCGCAACACGCCGACGCGGTATTCGTCATGCCATTGCAGCATGACCCGGCCCATGTGCTCGCCCTCGAAGATCGAGTTCATGCGCTTGCCCAGGGTCTCGAACAGCTTCCACCGCACCGAGGGAATGCCGGCAAGCAGGCTTGCCGGAATCAGGAAGACGCTGGTGGGTTCCACCGCCTTCAGACGGAACATGCTGGGCGTCCAGAAGATGGCCAGTTCCTCGCCGAAGAACTCGCCGGACCCGACCAGTTCCACCACGTGCTCGCCCAGGATGCGCGCCACCGTGCCGCTGATGACCACGGCCACGGTCTCGGGGCCGATGTCGATGTTCTCGCCGATGGCGAAGCCGCAGGTGGTCATGTCCTTGGCGATGCGGTTGAGCGTGCGGGTGGACACCACCTCGCCGAACAGCCAGGTGCGCTGCAGGAAGTCGCGGTTCTCGAAGATGCGGGTGATTTCCGACGACAGATTATTGCGGCGCACGAATTCCCGGTACAGCGAGCACGGGATTTCCAGCGCGCGGACGAAGCCGACGGCCCGCGAGGTCTCGGCCATGGGCGAACCGAACAAGGCCGACAGTTCGCCGATCATGGCGCCGGCCGACAGCACCGAACGGGTGCCGCCGTTTATGTGGATGGCCTCGATGCTGCCCGACAGCAGCAGGTAGATGTTGCCGGCCGGCAGCTTCTCCTTCACCAGGATGGTGCCGGGGTTGAAGGTGACCACCGGGTTGTTCAGCAGCACCCGCACCTGGTGGTGGGCGATGTCGGGGAAGAAGCCCAGCAGCAATTCGTAGGCCGAGCGCCAGACGAAATCGTGGTTGGACGGGATCAGCACGTCCACGGTGCCGAACGAGGCGGTGGAGCCGATGGCCTTCTGCGCCGTGGTGTTGCGCTGGGCGGTGTGGGCCAGGATCACCTTTCCCGAGGTGTCGTTGCGGAAATCATAGGCGTCGCCGTGGATCATGCCGCCGCCCACGTCGACCTTCTTGACGTCCACCGGCATGGCGTAGTCCTGCTCGACCCGCTGGTAGAAGGCCTGGGTGATGCCGGGCCGGGCCGCGTCCGCGGTGATGAAGCCGTGCAGCACCTCCAGCCGGCAGATGTCGGCGAGATGGGCGTAGGTGCGGTAGCCGCCCTCCCACAGGGCGCGGAACAGGAAGGTGGTGGTCTCGACCGGATGCGGGGAATAGAGCGGCTTGACCTCGAGGCCGTCGATGTCGTTCCAGAAATCCTCGACCAAGTCGTGGCACTCGAAGTAATCGGCGAAGGCCGAGGGGTCGATGGACAGCAGCGCCGCCATCTTGCGCGCCACCGACGCCCGCACCATGGGCGTGGCATAGTACTTGATGCGGTGGTCGGCGCGGATCAGCGTGGTCAGGCCGGCGAAATGGTCGTCGTGGGAATGGGTGTGGAAGATGCCCTCGATCTCGTTCACGCCGATGCCCAGCGCATCCAGGGTGGACAGGATGTTGGGGCCGGCGTCGATGAGATAGGCGCGGCCCTGGAACATCAGCACCGAGCCCATGGACGGGCGGTTGGTGTCCCAGCCGTCGCCCTCGCCCGAATGCACCACGGCGAAATATTCGCGCGGGATGTGATAGAAGCCCAGCGGATAGGGGCATTCGTAGGTCTCGAAGGGCGGCAGGCTCAGGTCCACCGTCACCGACTCGTCGCCATGGGCGAATTCGAAGACGTTGAGGCGCTGGCGCCGCACGGTGACGCCGCCGCGCAGTTCCACCGGTTCGCTTTCCACCGCCAGGGTGTCGAGCAGTTCCGAGGGATGGCTGATCTTGCCGAAGGCGAATTTCAGCTTGAGGCGCATGCGTTCGCGCGCCACTTCGGGCGTGGCGCCGGCGTCGATCAGTTCCTCTTCGCTCATCAGGCCGTAATTGCCGCGATGGATGTACTGCAACTGGGCGCGGACCTGCTCGGCCGAGCCGACGATCAGCGGCTTGATGCCGGTATTGCCGGGATGGCCGGGGATCAGCATGCCCTGGCGGTAGAACATCTGCAGCACCGGAAACTCGCCCAGATTGGCGAAGGTGCCGTTCTGCACCATGACGTCGGACAGCAGGATGACGTTGGGACCGGTCTCGAAGACGATGCCGCCCGCCTCACGCTGAGAGATCAGGCCACGCTTCATCAGGTGCTTCACCGCGTCGGCGGGGCAGCCGCAAAGTATGCGCAAATCGACTTCCGGCACCTCGACCCACCAGATTCCGGTGGTCACCTCGATTTTTCGCAATGCCCGCATCCGTCAGCGTGATCCCTCGCAACTTTGTCATGCTAGGGCTTAACACTGTGCACATCAACCGGTTGTGCTTGGGGCTGCCGTAATTTCGCCCTACTTAACAGTAGGAGCGATTTAAATAACATGTATTTCCTACATAGCTTCATGTATCCTGAACCGAGGCTGGTCCGGGGGCCGACGCGGCGCGGGGCTGTGCGCAACAGGCTTGACGCCGACAAGCGGCATGGGCTATCAGCCCCTACCCGTCAGGGCGGGAGAATCCTCCCCGTTGACTCGGATGCGGGATTTGCCCTATACGAACGGTTCGATTTTTATACTTTAGGATAGGAATCCATGCAGGATCCTGCATCCCCGGCCGAAAAAGACCCGTCGAAACGCCGCGCCTTCACCCTGCGCGCCGCGGTTCTGGGGGTGGTCTACGCCCTGGCGGTGGTGTTCGCCGTGCTGTTCTCCCCCACCATGGGGGTCGCTCCGGGACGTGCCCCGACCGCCATCGACACCCTGGCGGCCACACCCGCACCGACCGCGCGCTAGACACCGCCCTGCCCTGTTTCGCGGCAAGGACAAAACTCATGCGCGCATAGTGTGCAACTGCGAACAAATCGCGCTTGATTAAGCGCCGAAAGTAATGGTTACTCGTTCCGGTTCATTAATTTCGTTCCAGATCGAGGCATAAAATGCTCCATCGCCCCCGCATGTTCCTGACCCGCGCGGCCGTGGCCGCGTTCTTCGCACTCGCCGGCACCGCCCTGCCCGCCTCGGCCGCCGACGTGAATCCCGGCAACCATTGGAAGACCCAGGCCGAGGATGTCGCCAAGTCGCTGGACGCCGCCGAGGAGATCTTCGCCAAGGGTGACGTCGCCGCCGCCAAGCGCGGCCTGACCGAGGCTTATTTCCATCATTTCGAGGACAGCAAGCTGGAAGCGGCCATCCGCCGCTTCATCGGCGCCAAGCGCGCTTCGCAGATCGAGCGGATGTTCTCGGACATGCGCAAGGCCATGACCGCCAACGACGCCGCCGAAGTCAAGCGGCTGGGCGCCGCCATGCGCGAGGCCGTCGCCAAGGACGCCAAAATCCTCGATGAGGAAAAGGTCGCCCCCGGCGTGTTCGAGGTAAACCAATAATGCGCCACCTGCTCAAACTGCTTGCTCTGACCGCCCTCCTGCTGGCTCCGGGCCTCGCCCATGCCGAGGAGGGCACACGGATCGACCACCGCGCGCTGGCCGCCGAGATCATCCAGAAAGGCGACGCCCTGATCGCGGAATACGATCCGGCCAACGGCCTGGACACCGCCGACGGCGTTTCCGACCTGTACTTCTCGATCTTCGAGGGGATGGAAGCCGATATCGGCGCCGCCGATCCCAGCGCCAAGACCGAGCTGGAATCCTATTTCGCCGCCACCATCGGCCTGGCCACCAAGGCCGCCCCCAAGCCGCAGGTCGAAGCCGCCTGGAACAAGCTGAAGACCCGGCTGGTGGAGGTGACGGACGAGCGCGCCGAGGCCGCCGGAGCGGGCTGGATCGGCGCCTTCCTGCAATCGCTGCTGATCCTGGTGCGCGAAGGGTTCGAGGCCATGCTGGTGGTCACCGCCCTGGTGGCCTATCTCAAGCGCCTGGGCGCCGAGGACAAGGTCCGCGTGGTGTGGCAGGCCGTGGCCCTGGCCCTGGTCGCCAGCGTCGCCACCGCCTGGGCGCTGAACACCGTCATCAACCTGTCCGGCGCCGGGCAGGAAGCGGTCGAGGGCGCCACCATGCTGGTGGCTGCCGTGGTGCTGGCCTATGTCAGCCACTGGCTGTTCGCGCGGCGCGAGGCGCAGCGCTGGCAGGGCTACATCAAGGACCAGGTCAGCAAGGCGCTGTCGGGCGGCCAGATGTTCTCGCTGGGTTTCGCCGCGTTCCTGTCGGTTTACCGCGAGGGCGCCGAGACCGTGCTGTTCTACCAGGCACTGATGAGCAGCGCGCCCGACCACCATCCGGCCATCGCCGCCGGGTTCGCGGTTGCGGCGCTCATCCTGGCCGCGCTCTACTGGCTGATGCGCAAGGCGTCGCTGAAGCTGCCGCTGGGACCGTTCTTCACCGGTACCGCCGTGCTGCTGTACCTGCTGGCGATCATGTTCGCCGGCAACGGAATGCTGGAATTGCAGGAAGCGCGACTGGTCTCGACCACCCCGCTGTCCTGGTTCCCCAGCGTCCCGGCCATCGGCCTGTTCGCCACCGCCGAATCGGTGATCGCCCAGGCGGTCCTGATCGCCGCCCTGATCCCGGTGGCGGCCGTGTGGCTGATCAAACGGAGAAAGGTCACGTCATGAGCGAACGCCACATCCCGCAAAGCGAGTACGGCCGGCTTTCCACCCGCCTCGCCGGCCCGATCGAATCATTCTTCGTGCACCACATCCGCTGGCTGCCGTGGATCCACGCGGTCATGTTCGTGGTGTTCGTCACCCTGATCCTGGTGCCGCCCTTCCTGGCCGACCCGGCCGAGACCGACGGCCCGTTCGACCACCTGACGGTGTTCTCCAACCTCGCCATCTGGGGCCTGTGGTTCCCGCTGCTGCTGATCTCGGTGCTGGCCACCGGGCGCTCGTGGTGCGGCCTGCTGTGCCCCATGGGGGCGGCGTCGGAATACGCCTCGAAGCACGGCATGCGCTGGTCGCCGCCGCGCTGGCTGACCTGGCCGGGCACGCCGGTCCTGTCGTTCATCGTCGTCACCATCCTGGGCCAGACCGCCGGGGTGCGCAACCACCCCGAAGCCTCGGCCGAGATCTTCGGCGGCACCATGGCGGCGGCCATCGTGGTGGGCTTCCTGTTCGCCCCGGGCAAGCGCCCGTGGTGCCGGCACGCCTGCCCCATCGGCCTGCTGCTCGGCGTGTTCAACCGCCTGGGCGTGGTCGAGTTCGCGCCCAAGCGGCCCGAGCCGGGCGGCGACCGCTGGAGCGACAAGGGCGCCTGCCCGACCATGATCGACCTGAAGCACAAGACCGAAAGCCGCCACTGCATCGAGTGCTTCCGCTGCATCAGCCCCACCGCCTCGAGCGGATTGTTCCTGCGCCTGCGCCGCCCCGGCGAGGAGATCGAGCAGATCGCCGGGCGCAACCCCAACATCTCGGAAGTGCTGTTCCTGTTCCTGGGCGGCGGCGTGGCGCTGGGCGGCTTCATCTGGGGCGTGATGCCCCTGTTCAACACGTTGCGCGAGGGGCTGGCCGAATGGGCCATCGACAACGAGGTCAACTGGCTTCTGGTCAGCGGCCCGTCCTGGCTGATGAGCGTCCACCCCGAGCGCCGCGAGGTGTTCTGGTGGCTGGACTTCGTCATGATCGCGGGCTTCATGGCCGCGACCATGCTGATCTTCACCGTCGTCCTGTCGGCCCTGACCGCGCTGACCGCCTGGATGGCGGGCAAGCTGGGCGGAAGCCGCAGCTTCGGCCAGCGCTTTCTGGAACTGGGCTATCAGTTCGCGCCCATCGCCATGGTGTCGCTGCTGGTCGGCCTGGGCGGCGGCCTGTTCAAGACCATGGTCGACATCGGCCTGCCCGCCGATCTGGTGGCGCTGTTCAAGGCCGGCCTGTTCGTCGGCGGCGTCATCTGGAGCGTGTGGCTGGCCTGGCGCATCCTGGTGCGCCAGGGCGTGACCGGCCTGCGCGTTCTGCCCACCCTGGTTCCCGGCGCGATGGGCACGATGGCGGTCGCCGCCGCTTGGTGGCCGGCGATCTTCTGAAGCGGGAGGACATCGAGCCGGGTCTGGCCGGAGGCCGGCCCGGCGGTGAACCTCACGTCACGGGCATGACCGGCCGGCCAGGGACCGGGGCGGCGCGAACGAACGGGTCGGGCCGGAGCGAACGAGTCGGACAGCCCGACCCGCCGTTGGTTTCACCGACATCACGAGGATATCGGTTCCACCGATGCATCCGCCCTTCAGCCCCCGGCCGGCATCGCCCCGTCACCGCCATGCGAACACGGCGGCGCTGTGGGAAATCCGAACGATGAGGTATAGTCGACGTTAGCCATGGCCTTGTAGCTCCACTACAGGGTTGCGGTCAGGGGTGGGTCGGTGTTGGTAGCACCGGCTCACTCCGCTCTGCCCGTCGCACGGGCGGACACGGGGTGCAGTGTACCGTGAAGCGGCCGCTTCCATCCACCGAAAAGCGAACATCCCCTTCCCCCGACCATCCGATGGGAGCGAAGGGTGCCGCCCGACGGCACGACATCCTCCACATTCCATCCCGCTCTAGGCGGACGTATCGGCGGCGCCTTCCGGGACCGCCGCCGAGACCACCCGCCCGGGCGGCAGCATGGCCCGGATGGTGGTGCCGTGATCGGGCAGGCTGTCGACCATCAGGGTGCCGCCGTGCAGTTCCATCAGCCCCTGGGCGATGGGCAGGCCCAGGCCGAGGCCGGAATGGCTGCGGTTGTAGACCCCTTCGGCCTGGCCGAACAGCGACATCACCTGGTCCAGTAGCTGCGGCCGGATGCCGATGCCGGTGTCGCGGACCACGAAGCTGAAGCCGCCGTCGGGCTCGGTCTGCCCCCGCACCTCGACCAGACCGCCGGCACGGGTGAACTTGATGGAATTGGACAGCAGGTTCAGCAGAACCTGGCGCAGGCGCCGGCCGTCGACGCGGACCAGCGGCAGATCCTGGGCGGGCTCGTGATACAGCATCACCTTGGCGCTGTCGGCCTTGGGGCGGACCAGCCGCACCACGCTGTCCATCAGCAAGGCGGGATTGATCTTCTCTTCCTTCAGGGCGAGTTGTCCGGCCTCGATACGCGAGACGTCCAGGATGTCCTCGATCAGCTCCAGCAGGTACTGGCCGGATTCCTCGATGCCGGTGGCGTATTCGCGGTAGCGCGCGCTGCCCAGCGGCCCGAGATACTCATGGCGCATGACCTGGGCGAAACCGATCACCGCGTTGAGCGGCGTGCGCAATTCATGGCTCATATTGGCCAGGAACGTGGTCTTGGCCTCGTTGGCCTGGTCCGCCTGCTCCTTGGCGGCACGCACCGCCTCGGTCAGGGTCTGCGCCACCATGGCCGCGCGGCCCAGCAGGAACACCGCCGCCAGCATGGTGGCGCTGACCAGCACCATCAGCACGTCGAATGCCGCATCGGCATTGTCCAGGGCCAGGGCGCGCAGCCGCAACGCCACCATCAGCCCCATGGCCGCCGCCAATACGATCCAGGCGGACATCCAGCGCGTCCGCCGCGCCAGCACCAGCGCGCAGAGCGCCGCGCCCACCTGCAAGGCGATGGATATGGCGATGAGTGCGACCATGCTTCCCACCCTCAATGGTAGGACCAGTCTCACCCCCTTCTACCTTGCGCACAAGGTATACACAGGTTTAACAGGCGTTACCTTACGGACGACCGGCCATGCCCGCCAGCCCCAGGAAGGCCGGCTGGGGATGGGTGACCAGCCACGCGGGAATCGACCGCAGGTAGTCCCCGAAACGCCCCTTGTCCTCGAAGCGGCGGCGGAAATCCGACCGGGCGAAGGCGTCGCGCATGCGCGGCAGGATACCGCCGGCGATGTACACCCCGCCCCGCGCCCCCACGCTGAGGGCCAGATTCCCGGCCACGGTGCCGAGCATGGCGAAGAACATGTCCAGCGTTTCGCGGCACACCGGGCACGATCCGTCGAGGCCGCGCTGCGAGACGGCGTCGGGACCGGTATAGGCCGCCGGCACGCCGCGCAGGGCGGCCAGAGCGTCGTAGAGGTTGACCATGCCGGGGCCGGACAGGATGCGTTCGGCCGAGACGTGGCCGAAGCGCCGGCGCAGCCAGGCCAGCACCGCATCCTCGCGCTCGCTGGCCGCCGCCATGGTGACGTGGCCGCCCTCGGTGGCAAGGGCGGTCCAGTGACCGGCCTCGTCGCGGACCAGCGCCGAGACGCCGAGCCCGGTCCCCGGCCCCAGCACGGCGATGGGAGCCCCCTCGACGGGCTGGCCGCCGCCCAGTCCGAGCGCGTGTTCAGGTCCGAGATGGCGCACCGACAGGGCCACGGCGGTGAAATCGTTGATGACCTCCAGCCGTTCCAGCCCCAACCGCGTCCGCACCGCCGCGATGGAGAAACGCCAGGCGGAATTGGTCAGGTCGACCACGTCGCCGGTAATGGGCGACGCCACCGCGAAAACGGCGCGGGCGGGGCGCCTTCCCCCCCCGGCCGTGCCGAGAAACGCCTCGGCCGCCTCGGCCGGGCCGGCGTGGTCGGCGCAGCGCATCACCGTGGTCTCGCCCGGCACGCCCTCGGGCGAGACCAGGGCGAAGCGGACATTGGTGCCGCCGATATCTGCGATCAGGGACACAGGAACGGTCATGCGTGCATCAGCGCCTTGTACATTTCCACATAACGCGCGGCCGAGCGGTCCCAGCCGTAGTCCTGGGCGATGCCGGCGGCCTGGATCCTGCGCCACTGCTCCTTGTCGCGGAACGAGGCCAGGGCGCGTTCCACCGTCCATTGGAAGGCTCCCGCATTGGCGTGCTCGAAGGCGAAGCCGTTGGCGGTGCCGGTCATCAATCCGTCATAGGTGGTGTCGACCACGGAATCCGCCAAGCCGCCGGTGATGTGGACCACCGGCACGGTGCCGTAGCGCAGCGCGTAGAACTGGGTCAAGCCGCAAGGCTCGGATCGCGAGGGCATGACCAGCATGTCGCCGCCGGCCATCAGCTTGTGGGCCAGCGGCTCGGAATAGCCGATCAACGCCGCCACCTGCGCCGGATTGGCCTCGGCCACCGCCTTGAACCCGGCCTCCAGGGCCTTGTCGCCGGTGCCGACCACCGCCAGTTGCGCCCCCTGGGCCAGGATGGCCGGCAGGATGGCCAGAACGAGGTCCATGCCCTTCATCTCGTTCAGCCGGCTGACGATGACGAGCAGCGGCGCGTCGGGGTCCTGGGCCAACCCCATCTCGGCCTGCAGCGCCGCCTTGTTGGCGGCCTTGCCGGCGGCGAAATCGGCGGGCTGGTAGGGATGGGCGAGGTGGGGGTCGCCGCCCGGGTTCCATACGCTGTAATCGACGCCGTTGAGGACGCCCACCAGATCGGCCGCCCGCTCGGCCAGCACGCCTTCCAGGCCGCAGCCATGGGGCGCCGCCTGGATTTCCTTGGCATAGCGCGGGCTGACCGTGGTCAGGCGGTCGCTGTAGACCAGCCCGGCCTTGAGGAAGGACAGGGTGTCCCAATATTCCAGCCCGCCGGGATGGTAGAACGAGGCGGGCAGGCCCAGCCGCGCCACCGTCTCGGGCGGAAACCGGCCCTGATAGGCGATATTGTGGATGGTGAACACGGTGGCCGGCCGGCCGGTCACGCCCCAGGCTTCGAGATAGGCCGGCGCCAGGCCGGTCTGCCAGTCGTGGCAATGCAGCAGGTCGGGCAGCCACTTCACCGGGCTGCCCAGGGTGCACAGATGGGCGGCCGCCCATGACAGCAGGCCGAAGCGCAGGGCGTTGTCGGGATAGTCGGAACCGTCGGAATCCTGATAGGGGCCGCCGGAGCGGCCGTACAGCGCCGGACAGTCCAGCAGCCATACCGGCACGCCCGAGCCGGGCAGCCGGGCGCTGACCAGTCCGGTCTCGGCCCCCACGCCCAGCGGGTCGCCGAGATTGCCGACGGCCTGCTTGCCCTCGGCCTTGTCCATGGCCTGGGGATAGCCGGGCAGCAGCACCCGCACGTCCACGCCCGCCGCGATCAGCGCCGCCGGAAGGGCGCCGGAAACATCGGCCAGGCCGCCGGTCTTCACCAAGGGGAAGACCTCGGAAGAAGCGAAGAGCACATGCATGTTCCACCCGTCGGACGTTTTCTGGTTACCGGCCAGGGTAGCCCATGGCCGCCCATCACGAAAGCCGCTTGACCATGCGTGTTACCCGCCGGTGAAGGAAGGCTCGTGTGCCGGAGCGACAGTTGTGCTGCAGGCCGAGATATGTCACCGTTCAATATCCATCGCGAAACCGCGCGCCAATACCGCCGAACGGCGTAACGTCCTGGAGAGTCTGACCGATGACGTCGAACGAGGACCGGGTTAACTACGACTTCGAAGTCAATCTGCGCCTGCGCCGCACCCTCGCCCTGGTGCTGGCCGGGGGACGGGGATCGCGCCTGAAGGCGCTGACCGACTGGCACGCCAAGCCGGGCATTCCCTTCGCCGGCAAGTTCCGCATCATCGACTTCACCCTGTCCAACTGCATCAATTCCGGCATCCGCCGCATCAGCGTGCTGACCCAGTACAAGGCCCATTCGCTGATCCAGCACATCCAGCGCGGCTGGGGCTTCCTGCGCGGCGAGTTCAGCGAGTTCGTCGAGCTTCTGCCCGCCCAGCAGCGCACCGACGGCGAGAACTGGTACCGGGGCACCGCCGACGCGGTCTACCAGAACCTGGACATCATCCGAAGCCACAATCCGGAATTCGTGCTGGTCCTGGCAGGCGACCACATCTACAAGATGGATTACGGCAAGATGCTGGCCCATCACCTGGGCAGCGGCGCCGACGTGACCGTCGCCTGCCTGGAGGTGCCGCTGGAGGACGCCAGGAGTTTCGGCGTCATGGCGGTGGACGACGAGGACAACATCATCCGCTTCGACGAGAAGCCGGCCAATCCCCAGCACGCGCCGGGCCAGCCCGACAGGGCCCTGGCCAGCATGGGCATCTACATCTTCAACGCCCAGTTCCTGTACGAACGCCTGAACCTGGACGCGGCCGAAGACGGCACCGACCACGATTTCGGCAAGGACATCATCCCGCAACTGGTGGGCAACAAGCACAGGCTGATCGCCCACCGCTTCCAGGATTCCTGCGTCATGCACGAAGGCGCCAAGGAGCATTACTGGCGCGACGTCGGCACCATCGACGCCTATTGGGAAGCCAACGTGGACCTGACCACGGTCACCCCGGCCCTGAACCTCTACGACACCAACTGGCCGATCTGGACCCACCAGGCCCAGCTTCCCCCGGCCAAGTTCGTGTTCGATTCCGACACCCGCCGCGGCACGGCGGTGGATTCGCTGGTCTCGGGCGGCTGCATCGTTTCGGGCGCCACCGTGCGCCGTTCCATGCTGTTTTCCAACGTGCGGGTCAATTCCTACTGCCTGGTCGAGGACACGGTGGTGCTGCCCGATTGCGACATCGGCCGCCATGCCCGGCTGAGCAAATGCATCATCGACCAGGGTTGCGTCATCCCGCCCGGCCTGGTGGTGGGCGAGGACGCGGAACTGGACGCCAAGCGCTTCGACCGCACCGACAAGGGCGTGACGCTGATTACCGCCGACATGCTGAAGAAGCTGGAACACTAAACGGCCGAAGGGGGACTTCCGCGTCCCCCAACCCGGCGATCAGGCGGTCAGGAACTTGTCCAGCGCCTTGTCGACCATGTCGATATTGCGCGGATGATGCAGGGTGAGTTGGCCGCCATCGGATTCCACCGTCAGCCAGGCGTTGTGGCCGTTGTCCTTCACCAGCACCGAGATGATGGTGAACGGGCTGTCGTGGCGGGTGATCTGCATGGAAACGCCATCGTCGCTGCGATAGCGGCGCTCGCCCTCATGGGGCAAGGCCGCCAGCAGGCGGCGGAACAAGGGTTTGGTGCGCATTGCCGCGTCCCCGGAAGGTTGAGAATCGTCGGGGACCTTAGACCCTGCGCCGATTCTTCCGCCACCCGCCAATTCGCATGGCCCCATGCGCAGAAAGCCCATTGACGTGTGCAGTGCAGCATAGCGGTGCCGTCATGTCGACACACAGATGAGTCCGGATTGAGTTTTATCCGAGTTCATCTGCGTCCCGTCCTGTCTTGTAGGATTAATTGGCCGTTTTCTTTGCCCTCTCGACCCTGCGCCAATTGGCTACATTGCGGTTATGCTCGTCCAGGCTTCTCGCAAAGGCATGCCCGCCGGTGCCGTCGGCGACGAAATACAGGGAATCGATGTCGGCCGGATGCAGCACCGCCTCGATGCTGGCGCGGCCGGGATTGGCGATGGGGGTGGGCGGCAGGCCGGCGATGACGTAAGTGTTCCAGCGATGGGGAGTTTCCAGGTCGTCGCGGGTGAGGGAACGATCGAGCATGCCCATGCCGTCCGACAGGCCGTAGACCACCGTGGGGTCCGATTGCAGGCGCATGCCGAGCCGCAGGCGGTTGAGGAACACTGCGGCGACCATGGGGCGCTCGGCCTTGAGCCCGGTCTCGCGCTCGACGATGGAGGCGAGAACCAGCGCCTCCTCCTTGCTCTTCAACGGCAGGCCGTCGGCACGGCCGGGCCATAGCTGGTCGATCACCTGGCGCATGGACCTCTCCATGCGGGCCACCACCTCGTCGCGGGCATCGTCGCGCGACAGATGCCAGGTCTCGGGCAGCAGCGCGCCCTCGGCCGGCACCCTGCCCACCTCGCCGGCCAGATAATCGGCCTCGCGCACGAGATCGAGCACCTGGCGGGTGGTCAGACCCTCGGCCACGGTCAGCCTGTGCACCACGGTGCGGCCCTCGGCCAGCATCTCCAGGGCCTCGCGCGGGGAAACGCGGGCGGGAAAGGCGTATTCGCCCGCCTTGAGACTGGCGTCGCGCAGCTTGGCGCCGATCATGAAGGTATAGGGGTCGGGAATGATCCCGGCCGCATCCAGCTTGCGGGCGATGGCCTCCAGCCCCGATCCCTTGGCGACCACCAGGGTGGCGGGCGCCGTCAGCGGACCCGGCGCGGTGAAGCGGCGATGCCCCTCCAGCGCCGCCCAGGTGGCGGCGGCGACGGCCAGGACGGCGAAAACGAACGAAGCCTTCAACAGCGTGCGCATCGGGGCCTTCCGGAAAAAACGAAGGCCCCCGTGCTCGCGCAAGGGGGCCTTCGCACCTCAAACCGCCAGGGTCACGGGGCCTTGGCGAAGATCAGCGACGCGTTGGTGCCGCCGAAACCGAAGGAATTCGACATGGCGTAGCGGATGTCGCGTTTCTTGGCCTGCTTCGGCACCAGATCGATGTCGCAGCCCTCGTCCGGAGTGTCCAGGTTGAGGGTGGGCGGCGCGATCTGGTCGCGCAGCGCCAGCAGCGAGAAAATGGCCTCCACCGCGCCGGCGGCACCCAGCAGGTGGCCGATGGCCGACTTGGTCGAGCTCATGGACAGCTTGGTGACGGCGTCGCCGAACAGACGCTTGACCGCGCCCAGTTCGATCACGTCGCCCATGGTCGCGGTGCCGTGAGCGTTGATGTAGTCGATGTCCGACGGCTTCAGCCCGGCGCGGTTCAGGGCGGCGTTCATGGCGCGGTAAGCGCCGTTGCCGTCCTCGGCCGGGGCGGTGATGTGGTAGGCGTCGCCCGACAGGCCGTAGCCGATCACTTCGCCGTAGATCTTGGCGCCGCGCGCCTTGGCGTGCTCCAACTCCTCCAGGACCAGGACGCCGGCGCCCTCGCCCATGACGAAACCGTCGCGATCCTTGTCCCACGGACGCGACGCCTTGGCGGGCTCGTCGTTGCGGGCGGTGGACAGGGCCTTGCAGGCGGCGAAGCCGGCCACGCCCAGGCGGCACACGGCGGCTTCGGTGCCGCCGGCCACCATCACGTCGGCATCGCCGAATATGATGAGGCGGGCGGCGTCGCCGATGGCGTGGGCGCCGGTGGCGCAGGCCGTGACCACGGAATGGTTGGGGCCCTTGAAGCCGTATTTGATGGACAGATGGCCGGAGACCAGATTGATGAGCGCCGACGGAATGAAGAACGGGCTGATGCGGCGCGGGCCGACGTCCTTCAGCGTCAGTGCGCCCTCGGCGATGGCGGGCAGGCCGCCGATGCCGGAACCGATCATCACGCCGGTGCGCTCGCGGCCCTCGTCGTCCTCGGGCTTCCAGCCGGAATCCTCGACCGCTTCCTGGGCGGCGGCCAGGCCGTAGACGATGAAATCGTCCATGCGGCGGCGTTCCTTGGCCGGCGCCACGGCGTCCAGGTCCAGTTCACCCGCGCCGGTGCCCCGCGGAACGACGCCCGCGATGCGGGCGGGAAGGTCCGAAGTCTCGAAATGCTCGATGGCCCGGATACCGGACTCGGCGTTGATGAGGCGTTTCCAGTTATGCTCGACACCGCAGCCCAGGGGGCTGACGATACCGAGGCCGGTGACGACGACACGTCTCATGCGAAGGTCCCGTTGCTGTACCTAGAAAAAGGGCGCCGGCCCCTTTTTGGGTGCGGCGCCCCAACCAACCTTCAGGCGTTGGTGTTCTTCGAGATGAAGTCGATCGCATCCTTGACGGTCAGGATCTTCTCGGCCGCGTCATCGGGGATTTCGCAACCGAACTCTTCCTCGAAAGCCATGACCAGTTCGACGGTGTCGAGGCTGTCAGCGCCCAGGTCGTCGATGAAGCTGGCGTTCTCGCTCACCTTGGCCTCTTCCACGCCCAGGTGCTCGACAACAATCTTCTTAACCCGCTCGGCGACGTCGCTCATTTGAATTCCCTCGGAAGTCTTTAATGTTGCCAGTTGACTAGGGTCCGCGACCGGCGGCGGAAGCCCCCGAACCGGCGGAAAGTGGCCCGTACCTAACATACTTTTTGCCCCGTGACCAGCACTGGAACACCAGTTGTGGGGCTTGGGCCAACTTGCGCGGGCATATGGGGGCCGGCCGCACGCCCGCGCAAGAGATTTCAGACCATCGCCATGCCGCCGTTGACGTGCAGGGTCTGGCCGGTGACGTAGGCCGCCTCGTTCGAGGCGAGATACAGCACGGCCGCCGCGATCTCTTCCGGGCTGCCCATGCGGCCGGCGGGGATCGAGGAATTGATGCGCGCCTTCTGGTCGTCGTTCAACTCGTCGGTCATGGCGGTGGCGATGAAGCCCGGCGCCACGGCGTTGACGGTGATGTTGCGGCTGGCGACTTCCTGGGCCAGCGACTTGGTCATGCCGATCATCCCGGCCTTCGAGGCGCAGTAGTTGACCTGACCGGGATTGCCGGTGACGCCGACGATGGAGGTGATGTTGACGATGCGGCCCGAGCGGCGCTTCATCATGCCCCTGACGGCGGCGCGGCTCAGGCGGAAGGCGGCGGTCAGGTTGACGGCCAGCACAGAATCCCAGTCCTCGTCCTTCATGCGCAGGATCAGGCCGTCCTTGGTGATGCCGGCATTGTTGACCAGGATGTCGAGCGAGCCCAAGGCCGCCTCGGCGTCCTTGGCCAACTGCTCGACCTCTTCCGGCTTGGACAGGTTGGCGGGCAGGACATGGACGCGCGCGCCCAGTCCGGCGGCGAGCGCATCCAGCGCCTCGCGGCGGGTGCCGTGGATGGCGACGGTGGCGCCGGCGGCGTGCAGGGCCTTGGCGATGGCGCCGCCGATGCCGCCCGAGGCGCCGGTCACCAGGGCGGTCTTGCCGGTAAGATCGAACATGTTAACCCCCGTTGCAAAATGGATGGGCCCGCCGGAGGCTGCCTCTCCGTCTCGTCATCGCCGGGCCACCGGGTCTGGCCAGAGGCCAGCCCGGCGGTAAACGTCACGACCCGGCGACCCATGGTGGCGGCAGCATGGATGCCCGGGTCAAGCCCGGGCATGACGCCCGTGGTGATATATTACAGAGTCGCCAGGAAGGCCCCGATTTCGGCGGGCGTGCCCACCGAGGTCCCGGCCAGTTCCTTGTCGATGCGCCTGGCCAGACCGCCCAGCACCTTGCCCGCGCCCAGTTCGACCAGTTGGGTGACGCCCTGGTCCTTCATGTAGAGGACGCCCTCGCGCCAGCGCACGGTGCCGGTCACCTGGCGGACCAGCAGGTCGCGGATGACCTCCGGATCGCTGACGGCGGAGGCCACCACGTTGGCGACCACCGGCACCTTGGGGGCGGCCATGGATACCTTGGCCAGGGCCTCGGCCATGGCGTCGGCGGCGGGCTGCATCAGGGCGCAGTGGAAGGGGGCGGACACCGGCAGCAGCATGGCGCGCTTGACGCCCTTCTCGCCGGCGATCCTGATGGCGCGCTCCACCGCCTCCTTGTGGCCCGACACCACCACCTGGCCGGCGCCGTTGTCGTTGGCGGCCTCGCACACCTGGCCCTCTGCCGCCTCGGCGGCGATCTCCCTGGCCTGCTCGTACTCGCTGCCCAGCAGGGCGGCCATGGCGCCCACGCCCACCGGCACCGCCTTCTGCATGCTCTGGCCGCGCAGCTTCAACAGGCGCGCGGCATCGGCCAGCGAGAAGGTGCCGGCGGCAGCCAGCGCCGAATACTCGCCCAGGCTATGGCCGGCGACGAAGGTGGCGGCCGTGGCGAGGTCGAGCTTGCCCTGCCCCTCCAGCACGCGCACCACCGCCATGGACACCGCCATCAGCGCCGGCTGGGCGTTCTCGGTCAGGGTCAGCGCGTCCTCGGGGCCTTCGAACATCAGCCTGGACAGGTTCTGCTTCAGCGCCTCGTCCACTTCCTGGAAGACGGCGCGGGCCTCGGCGAAGGCGTCGGCCAGCTCGCGGCCCATGCCGACCGCCTGGGAGCCTTGACCCGGAAAGACGAATGCACGCGACATTGCTTGTTCACCCCTGGACGCTCGAAATGATCGGCGAGAAGGAACAGGCGCGGCGGCGCGATGTCAAGGGGAATGGACCCGGCCAATGAAACCGGCAATGGCATCGCGCGCCGCCTCGGGCTGGTCGCGCAGGAACTGGTGGCCGCAATCGGGCAGCACGCACACCTCCACCGGCCCGCCCGCCCCGGCGGCGATGGCCCGGCAATGCAGGTCGGTGGCGTATTCGTCGCCCTCTCCCTGCATCGCCAGCACCGGCACTTTTATTCCCGCCAGCAGGGGCCGGATATCCCATCCCGCGGCGGCGAAATCCAGCCAGGCGCCGGCCCAGCCGAAGAAGACGTCGTCCACATGGTCGTGATGGCGGGCGAGCCTCCGCCGGAGGTCGCCCTGTTCATAGGCCGCCACCGCCCGGCGGATGCCGGCGGCGATGGCTTCCTCCTCGACCACGTGCGGCGCCACCAGCACCAGCCCCTCGGCCTGCGGCACCGCCCCGGAGCCGGCGGCGATGGCGGCGATGGAAGCGCCGTCGGAATGCCCCACCAGGATGGCGCGGCGGATGCCCGCCGCCTCCAGCACGCGCGGCAGCCAGACCAGCGCCTCGTCGTGCAGGTAGGTGGCGGGCCAGGGACGGGGCTTGCGCGGCGAGCGGCCGTAGCCGTGGCGGCTGTAGAGCAGCGCCCCCATGCCGGTGGCCCCGGTCAGCCGCTCGGGCAGATCCCGCCACAGCCCCGCCGCGCCCAGGCCCTCGTGCAGGAACACCAGGGTGGCCGCCTGGCCTGGCGGCGGCCCCATGAAACGCGCCTCCAGCCGCAGGCCGTTCACCTCCAGGAATTCCAATCTCGTCTCCCCGAACCCGGTGGCGTGAAAAGCTTGCAGCCCCGCGCGTTTCGTGTATAGTCCCGCGCTTCCCTTGCCGGTCTTTCCACAAGGAATGGTCGGCTATGCCCGTTTCCCCATGGTGGGGTCATGGGAAGAGAAAAGCCAGAAGGGTTCATAAGAATGCCTTTGTATGAATGCGTGATCCTCGCGCGTCAGGAAGTGTCGGCCCCGCAGGTCGAGACCCTGATCGAGGAGTTCTCCAATGTCGTGACCCAGGGCGGCGGCACCGTCGCCAAGAAGGAATTCTGGGGTCTGCGCAACATCGCCTATCGGGTCAAGAAGAACCGCAAGGCCCATTACATCCTCCTCAACCTGGACACGCCCTCCGCCGCCGTGAAGGAGATGGAGCGCCAGATGTCCCTGAACGAGGACGTGCTGCGCTACCTGACCGTGCGCGTCGACGAGTTGGAGGAAGGCCCGTCGGCCATGATGCAGGCCAAGAACAGCCGTGACGACCGTCCGCGCCGCGACGATCGCGGTCCCCGCGAGGACCGTGGTTTCGATCGCGGTCCGCGTGAGGACCGTCCCCGCCGTTCCGAGGGAGGCGAGTGATGAGCGAAGAAAAGACCGAACGCCCGCGTGGTGCCGGTGGCGCCGCTGCCGGTGCCGCCCGCCGTCCGTTCTTCCGCCGCCGGAAGACCTGCCCGTTCTCGGGCGCCAACGCGCCCAAGATCGACTACAAGGACACCAAACTGCTGAGCCGCTTCATCTCCGAACGTGGCAAGATCGTTCCGAGCCGCATCACCGCGGTTTCGGCCAAGAAGCAGCGTGAACTGGCCCAGGCCATCAAGCGCGCCCGCTTCCTGGGTCTCTTGCCCTACGTGGTGAAGTAAGACCGAAAGGGTGTTTCGCCGGTGACTCGGCAACTCGGCCTTCCAGTAGCGGCGGGATTGCTTTCCGCGCTGATGTTCCTGTCGCTGGCGAAGGGCATTGCGTTGGGTGCCGTGCTGTCCTATCTGGCGCCGCTGCCGCTCATGATGGCGGGACTGGCGCTGGGCTGGACGGCGGCGCTGATCGCCGGGACGGCGATGATGGCTGCGGTGGCGGTGGCGGCGGGAACGGTCTTCGTCCTGCCCGCGGCCGTCGGCGTGGCGCTTCCCGCCCTGGTGGTGAGCAACCGGGCCCTGCTGTGGCGCAATGCCGCGGACGGGACGCTGCACTGGTATCCGCCGGGACACGTCCTGGCATGGCTGACCGCCACCGGTCTCGTGCTGATGCTGATCGGCATGGCGCTGGTGGTCGGGCGGCCCGAGGGCATCCGGGGTTTCGTCACCGAGGTGATCGGCCAGACCCTGGACATGGTCGCCGCCGAGGTTCCGGAGGAAACCCGGAAGAAGGTGGCGGACATGTGGGTGCCGATGTTTCCCGCCATGGTCATCGGATCATGGCTGGTGATGTCGGCGCTGAACGCCATCGGGGCGCAGGCGCTGGTGGCCCGCCTGGGCCGCGCCCGCCGGACGACGCCGGTCTATCGGGAGCTGACGCTTCCCGACTGGCTGGGGATCGCCCTGACGGTCGCGGTGGTGGCCGCGGTGCTGACCGGGGGAGATCCGGGCTATGCCGCCACCAACATGGTGGTGGTGCTGCTGGTCCCCTTCGTTTGCCTGGGCCTTGCGGGCATCCACCGCTGGGCCTTCGGCCGGCCGAACGCGAGACTGGTGCTCGCGGCGACGTATGGGTTGCTGATCCTGGCCATCGGCTGGGCCGCCGCGGCGGTCGCCGGGTTGGGGCTGGTGAGGTTCTGGACGATGAGGTTCCGCCGCCCGAAAAGCGGCGGCGGTATGGAGGAATAGATGGAAGTCATCCTGCTCGAAAGGATCGAGAAGCTCGGTCAGATGGGCGACGTGGTCAAGGTCAAGCCTGGCTTCGCCCGCAATTTCCTGCTGCCCCAGAAGAAGGCGCTGCGCGCCAACAAGGACAACCTTGCCTTCTTCGAAAAGCAGCGCGTTCAGCTTGAGGCACTGAACCTCAAGCGCCGCGAAGAGGCCCAGGCCGTCGCCGACAAGATGGACGGCCTCAAGGTCCTGATGGTCCGTCAGGCCGGCGAAGGCGGCCAGTTGTACGGTTCGGTGTCGGGCCGCGACGTGGCCGAGGCGGTCAAGGCCGCCGGCTTCACCGTGCTGCGCAACCAAGTCAACCTGGACAGCCCGATCAAGACCCTGGGCTCCTACCCGGTCCGCGTCTCGCTGCACCCCGAGGTTTCGGTGGTGGTGGCCGTGACCGTGGCCCGCTCGCAGGAAGAAGCCGAGCGCGCCGCCGCCGCGGCGACCGCTCCGGAAGCCGCCGAAGAGGCGGTCGAGGACGGAACCGTCGAGGAGACCGTGGCCGAAGCCACGGAAGCCGCCGAGGACTGATCCGCCCCGTTCGGTCCAGGACCTGTGCGACGAAGCGCCGGAGGGCCACCCCTTCCGGCGCTTTGCCGCATCTGCGAACACCTATACCAATAGCAACATTTGCAGGTTGAAGCACTTCCCCCATCTTATCCGGTGGAAAGTTGGGGAGCGACCACATGCACCTGTTGGACCTGCTGCTTGGCAACCTGATCCGCAAAGGCGCCATCCGCGTCATCGACCATGCCGGCCGCCGCCTGGACTATGGCGACGGCAGCCCCCCGGCGGCCGTGGTGCGCATCACCGACGCCGCCACCGAGCGCCGCATCTTCCTGGCCCCCAACTACCACCTGCTGGAAGCCTTCACCGACGGCACGCTGGTGGTGGAGGAAGGCGATTTCTACGCCTTCCTGGAGGTCTGCGCCGTCAATGTGGCGGAAAGCGGCTTCAGCCCGGGCCACCGCCTCTACCACGCGCTGGGCCGCGCCTTCCTGGCGTGGGAGCACTACAATCCGGCGCGACTGGCGCAGAAGCGCATCTCGCACCATTACGACCTCAAGGAGGAACTGTTCCGGCTGTTCCTCGATTCCGACATGCAATATTCCTGCGGCTACTTCGCCACGCCCGACACCTCGCTGGAAGACGCCCAGATCGCCAAGAAGCGCCACATCGCCGCCAAGCTGCATCTGGCCGACGGCCAGCGCGTGCTCGACATCGGCTCGGGCTGGGGCGGCATGGCGCTGACCCTGGCGCAACTGGCCGACGTCGAAGTGGTGGGCATCACCCTGTCGAAGGAGCAGTTGGCCGTGGCGCGGCAACGCGCCGCCGAGGCGGGCCTCGCCGACCGGGTGCGGTTCGAGTTGATCGACTACCGCAAGCTCAAGGGCACGTTCGACCGCATCGTCTCGGTCGGCATGTTCGAGCATGTGGGCGTGGCCTATTATCCCACCTTCTTCCGCCATGTCCGCGACCTGCTGACCGAGGACGGCGTGGCCTTGCTGCACAGCGTCGGCGAGGCCGATTACGGCGGGTTCCACCCGTGGATGCGCAAACGCATCTTCCCCGGCACCTATACCCCGGCCCTGTCCCAGGTGCTGCCCGGCATCGAGAGGGCGGGCCTGTGGACCACCGACGTGGAAATCCTGCGCGTCCATTACGCCGAGACCCTGCGGCACTGGCGCGAGCGTTTCCTGATCCATCGCGACAAGGCCGCCACGCTCTACGACGAACGCTTCTGCCGCATGTGGGAAGCCTATCTCGCCGCTTGCGAAGTGGGGTTCCGCCACATGTCGCTGATGGTGTTCCAGGTGCAGATGGCCAGACACCGCTACGCCCTGCCCTTCACCCGCGACTACATGGTGGAGCGGGAGCGGGGCTGGGCCGCCGCGCCGGCGGCGCGGCAACACGAAGAGGTCTCGGCCTGAGGCTTGTCCACAGGTTCCACAGCCTGTGGGCAACTTCGGGCCTCGCGGGCGGGCGCCGATCTGCTAACCTTTGCCCATGTCTTCGATCTCTCCGACCGCGGCCGCCGGCGAGGCGGCCGGTTTTCGCACGCCGCCCCACAATTACGAGGCCGAGCAGGCGTTGCTGGGCGCCGTGCTGCTGAACAACCGCGCCTATGAGAAGGTATCGGAGTTCCTGCGCCCCGAGCATTTCGCCGACCCGGTGCACGGCCGCATCTTCGCCGCCTGCGGCAAGCTGATCGAGCGCGGCCAGATCGCCAACCCGGTGACGCTGAAGACCTATTTCGAGGGCGACGGCGGCCTGGCCGAGATCGGCGGCACGCAGTACCTGGCGCAACTGGCCGGCGCCGTGGTGACCATCATCAACGCCGAGGATTACGGCAAGCTGGTCCACGACCTGCATCTGCGCCGCGAACTGATCGCGCTGGGCGAGGACATGGTCAACGACGCCTTCGAGCCGGTCATAGACCGCCAGGCCATGGACCAGATCGGCGCGGCCGAGGCCAAGCTGTACGACCTGGCCACCACCGGCCAGATCGAGGGCGGGTTCGAGGCGTTCGGTTCGATCCTGATCGAGACCGTGCGCCAGGCCGAGGCCGCGCACAAGCGCCAGGGCAAGCTGTCGGGCGTGCCCACCGGCCTGATCGACATGGACACCCGCCTGGGCGGCCTGCACCCCTCGGACCTGCTGATCCTGGCCGGCCGCCCGTCCATGGGCAAGACCTCCCTGGCCACCAACATCGCCTTCAACGCCGCCAGGGCCTATGCCGAGGAGGTGGACGCGCTGGGCAACAAGAAGGCGGTGGACGGCGCGGTGGTGGCGTTCTTCTCGCTGGAAATGTCGTCGGAACAGCTGGCCGCCCGTATCCTCGCCGAACAGGCCGAGATTTCCAGCCACAAGATCCGCCAGGGCGAGATGACCAACGACGAGTTCGAGCGCCTCGTCATCGCCGCCCAGCAATTGAACCGGCTGGCGCTGTTCATCGACGACACCCCGGCCCTGTCCATCTCGGCGGTGCGCACCCGCTCGCGTCGCCTCAAACGCCAGCACGGCCTGGGACTGATCGTGGTCGACTACCTGCAATTGCTGCGCGGCAGCGGCGGCGCCAGCGAGAACCGCGTGCAGGAAGTCTCGGAGATCACCCGCGGCCTCAAGGCCCTGGCCAAGGAGATGGACGTGCCGGTGATCGCGTTGTCGCAGTTGTCGCGCGCGGTGGAACAGCGCGAGGACAAGCGGCCGCAATTGTCGGACTTGCGCGAATCCGGCTCGATCGAACAGGACGCCGACGTGGTGATGTTCGTCTACCGCGAACAGTACTACCTCGAACGCGCCGAACCGGGCCGCCGCCCCGAGGAATCGGAAGAGAAGTTCAACGAACGCTACGAGTCCTGGCACAAGCGGCTGATGGAAGTGGTCAATACCGCCGAAGTCATCATCGCCAAGCAGCGCCACGGCCCGGTCGGCACGGTGCGCTTGTCGTTCCAGGGCGAGTTCACCAAGTTCGGAAACCTGGACACCCACCATTCCGACGAGGAGCCGGGGTTCTAGGCCGCTCATTCTCGTCACCCCCGCGCAAGCGGGGATGACGTAAAAAACACGGACCTGCATCATGACCGCCACCGACCGTGCCACCGCCTTCCTGACCATCGACGTGGACGCCGTCACCGCCAACTGGCGGCGGCTGCGCGACGTCGTGGGGCCGCAGGCGGAGGCCGCAGGCGTGGTCAAGGCCGATTGCTACGGGCTGGGGATGGACCGCATCGCCCCGGCGCTGGCCGCCGCCGGCTGCCGCACCTTCTTCGTCGCCACCATCGACGAGGGCCTTGCGTTGCGCAAGGCGGTCCCCAAGGGCGCCATCCTGGTGCTGGACGGCCCCTTGCCCGGCACCTGCGGCGATTTCGTCGCCCATGGCCTGACGCCGGTGCTCAACAGCCCCGAACAGATCGGCCAGTGGGCGGGATATGCGAGCGCCACCGGGAAGGTGCTGGATGCCGCCCTTCATCTCGACACCGGCATGTCGCGGCTGGGCCTGGACGCCGAGGCGGTGGCGCGGCTGGCCGAGGACGTGAGCCTGCTGGCCGGCATCAACCCGGTCTTGGTGATGAGCCACATGGCCTGCGCCGACGAGCAGGGACACGGCAAGAATTCCGAGCAACTGGCCGCCTTCACCCTGCTGTCGCGGCACCTGAACCTGCCGGCGCGCAAGAGCCTGGGGGCGTCGTCGGCCATTTTCCTGGGACCGGGCTATCATTTCGATCTGGTGCGGCCGGGCGCAGCCCTCTACGGCCTCAATCCGGTGCCGGGACAGCCCAATCCCATGGCCCCGGCGGTGCGGCTGCAAGCGAGAATCCTCCAGGTCCGCGACGTTGACACCCCTATGACCGTTGGCTATGGTGCCACCCATCAAATTGTGCGGAAAGGCCGATTGGCGGTTGTCGCGGCGGGCTATGCGGATGGTCTGTTCCGATCCCTGGGCAATCGCGGCTTCGGCTTCATCGAGGGGGAACGGGTGCCGGTGGTAGGCCGCATTTCCATGGATCTGACCACCTTCGACGTCAGCGGGCTGGCGCCGGAAATCGTGCGTCCCGGCGCCCTGATCGACCTGATCTCCCCCGATCATACCGCCGACGACCTGGCCGCCGAGGCCGGCACCATCGGCTACGAAATCCTCACCGCCCTGGGCCGGCGCCATCACCGCGTCTATGAAGGCGGTGCCGCGTGATCGCCTTCGTCGCCTCGGTCGGCCGTTTCTTCCTGGCGTTCCTCGCCCATGTGGGGCGTCTGTCCGCCTTCGCCGGCACGGCGATGTCGCACATCGTGCGCCCGCCCTTCTATCCCCGCCTGCTGGCGCGGTCCATGGTCGAGATCGGCTATTACTCGCTGCCGGTGGTGGGGCTGACCGCCGTGTTCACCGGCATGGTGCTGGCGCTGCAATCCTATTCCGGCTTCTCGCGTTTCGCCGCCGAGGGCGCGGTGGCCACCGTGGTGGTGCTGTCGGTGACCCGTGAACTGGCCCCCGTGCTGGCCGGGCTGATGGTGGCGGGGCGCATCGGCGCCTCCATGGCCGCCGAGATCGGCACCATGCGGGTGACCGAGCAGATCGACGCCCTGAGCACGCTTTCGACCAACCCGTTCAAGTACCTGGTGGCGCCGCGCCTGCTGGCCGGACTGGTGATGGTGCCGTTCCTGGTGCTGGTGGCCGACATCATCGGCGTGTTCGGCGGCTACATCGTCGGCGTCTACAAGCTGGGCTTCAATCCCGCCACCTACATCGCCCGCACCTGGGAATACCTGGAGCCGCTGGACGTGATCTCGGGCCTGACCAAGGCCGCCGTGTTCGGCTTCCTGATCTCGCTGATGGGCTGCTACCACGGCTACTACTCGCGCGGCGGCGCCCAGGGCGTGGGCGCGGCCACCACCAATTCGGTGGTGTCGGCGGCGATCATGATCCTGGTGTTCAACTACGTCATCACCGCCCTGTTCTTCGGGAATTGAGCGCCATGACCGACACCGCCCAACCCAAGATCCAGTTGACCGACGTCCACAAATCCTTCGGCCCCAAGGTGGTGCTGGACGGCATCGACCTGTCCATCGCCAGGGGCGAATCGCTGGTGGTCATCGGCGGCTCGGGCACCGGCAAGTCGGTGATGCTGAAAAGCATCCTGGGGCTGCTGCGGCCCGAACGCGGCTCGATCCGCATCGACGGCGAGGAAGTGGTTGGCCTGCGCGGCAAGCAGCGCGAAGAGGTGCTGAAGAAGTTCGGCATGCTGTTCCAGGGCTCGGCGCTGTTCGATTCGCTGAAGGTGTGGGAGAACGTCGCCTTCGGCCTGATCCAGGGCCGCAAGATGCCGCGCGCCCAGGCGCGCGAGATCGCCGTCGAGAAGCTGGCCAATGTCGGCCTCGCCGCCTCGTCGGGCGACCTGTACCCATCGGAACTGTCGGGCGGCATGCAGAAGCGCGTCGCCCTCGCCCGCGCCATCGCGTCCAGTCCCGAGATCATCTTCTTCGACGAACCGACCACCGGCCTCGACCCGATCATGGCCGACGTCATCAACGACCTGATCGTCAAATGCACCAAGGAACTGGGCGCCACGGCCCTGTCCATCACCCACGACATGGCCTCGGCCCGCAAGATCGCCGACCGCATCGCCATGCTGTACAAGGGCCGCCTGATCTGGGTCGGCCCGGCCAAGGACATCGACACGTCCGGCAACGAATACGTCGACCAGTTCATCCACGGCCGCGCCGACGGGCCGATCAAGATGGAACTCAGGGCTTAAGCAGTTCCGCGGCGACAAGCCAGCCTCAGGACCGGCAGTTCCCCCTCGATGACCCGCCAGACGACGGCGGCATCGATGTTGCCCAGATAGTTGTGCACCAGGATGTTGCGAAACCCCGCGATCCGGCTCCACGGAATTTCCGGGTGGCGGGCCTTCATATCGTCCGGCAGGCGTTGGGTGGCTTCGCTCAGGGTCTGCAAGTTACGCAACACCGCATCCATGACCAACCCGTCGGCGAGAGACCCGCTCCCGGCGCTGGCATAGCGCCCAATCTTGTCGATGCATTCCGCGATATGCAGCAGATAGAGCTTGGGACCCTTCGGATCCTTCATGGCAGCGGCTGCGCTTCGGCCAAGACCCTGTCGCGGATATACCAGTGAAGGGAGGCCTCGGAGACCACCTCGACCCGTGCCCCGAGAAGACGCTCGGCTTCCTGCTGAAATCCGGCCCAGTCGGTGAGACTGGCGCCGTCGTCCCAACGGACCAGCAGGTCGATGTCGCTGTCGGCGCCATCCTGGCCCCGCGCCACCGACCCGAAGACCCGCACGTCCCGCGCGCCGAACAAGGCCGCAAGGCGAAGAAGCTCATCGCGGTGAGCATGGAGGCTGGCGAGCTTTCCCATGGCCTCCATGATGCCACGGGCGCCCGAAGACGAAAAAGCATCCACGATGCTTGCCAAAACAGGCGTGTTTCCGCATACCTTTCCCTCGCCTCTCTATTCCATCGGGACCGCCTCGCTTGTCCAAACCCGCCTCCCGCTACGTCTGCCAGGAATGCGGCGCCGTCACCGCCAAATGGGCGGGCAAGTGCGAGGCCTGCGGGGCGTGGAACTCCATCACCGAGGACGCGCCGCGCGAGAGCGCGCCCAAGGGCCTGGGCGGCAAGGCCGGGCGCAAGATCGAATTCGTCGGGCTGGAAGGCTCGGCCACCGCCAACCTGCCCCGGCTGCTCACCGGCATCGGCGAGTTGGACAGGGTGTGCGGCGGCGGGCTGGTGCCCGGTTCGGCCCTGCTGGTGGGCGGCGATCCCGGCATCGGCAAGTCCACCCTGCTGACCCAGGCCACCGCGCTGCTGTCGGCGCAGGCGCCCGTCGTCTACATCTCGGGCGAGGAGGCGGTGGATCAGGTGCGGCTCAGGGCCCGGCGCCTGGGGCTGGCCAAGGCGCCGGTGCAACTGGCCTCGGCCACCAACCTGCGCGACATCGTCTCGACGCTGGACACCGCCGACGCGCCGCGCGTGGTGGTGATCGATTCCATCCAGACCATGTTCGCCGACAACGTGGACTCGGCGCCCGGCACCGTCAGCCAGGTGCGCACCTGCGCCCACGAACTGATCCGGCTGGCGAAACGGCGCGGCTTCGTGCTGTTCCTGGTCGGCCACGTCACCAAGGAAGGCACCATCGCCGGCCCGCGCGTGCTGGAGCACATGGTCGACACCGTGCTGTATTTCGAGGGCGAGCGCGGCCACCAGTTCCGCATTCTGCGCGCGGTCAAGAACCGCTTCGGCGCCACCGACGAGATCGGCGTGTTCGAGATGACCGACGCCGGGCTGTCCGAGGTGCTGAACCCATCGGCCCTGTTCCTGGCCGAGCGGCGGGGCAACGTCACCGGCTCGTGCGTCTATGCCGGCATCGAGGGCACGCGGCCCATGCTGGTGGAGATTCAGTCCCTGGTCGCCCCCAGCACCCTGTCCAGCCCGCGCCGGGCGGTGGTGGGCTGGGATTCCAACCGGTTGTCCATGGTGCTCGCAGTGCTGGATGCGCGATGCGGGCTTGCTTTATCGGGCAATGACGTTTATCTCAACGTCGCTGGCGGCTTGAGGATCACCGAGCCTGCTGCCGATCTCGCGGTCGCCGCCGCGCTCGTGTCTTCCGCCACCGACGTCCCCGTTCCCGCCGACATGGTGGTGTTCGGCGAAATCGGACTGTCCGGCGAGGTGCGCGCGGTGGCGCAAGGCGACGCCCGCCTGAAAGAGGCGGCGAAGCTGGGCTTCGCACAGGGGCTGGTGCCCGCGAGCCCGCGCAGGGGAAAGGCGCAAGCCGCAGGCGGTCCTTTGGCGATTCGTCCCATAGGGCATTTGCAGGATTTGCCGGGGCTGTTCCGCCCCGGCGCATGACGACCTAAAGCCGAGAGAGCCGTCCGCCAAATGGGCAACTTTACCGCCGTGGACATCATCGTCGCCGTCGTGGTGCTCGGCTTGGCGCTGTTTTCGTTCTTCCGCGGCTTCGTCCATCAGGTCTTCGCCATCGGCGCCTGGGTCGGGGCCGTCGCCATCACTTTTTACGGTTTCCCCCTGGCGCGGGGCTTCTTCCGCAGCCATATCGATTCTGCACTGGGCGCGGACATGGCCACCGGGGCCGTGCTGTTCCTGGTGTCGCTGCTGATCCTGTCCATGATTACCAAGGCCATTTCGGACCGAGTGCGGCGCAGCGCGTTGAACAGCGTGGATTCCTCCTTGGGCTTCGTGTTCGGGCTGGTCATGGGCGGCGCGCTGGTCAGCCTGCTTTACCTGATGATTTCCGGCTTCACCGGCGCCGAGCAGCCCGACTGGCTGGCCGAAGCCAAGAGCCGGCCCTGGCTCGAACGCGGCGCCCAGGTGCTGCGGTCTCTGGCGCCGGAAGGCTTCGGCGCCGCCGAACAGAAGACCCAGGCGATCAAGAGCGAGGCCCAGGAGTTGATCGAGGCGGAGCGCCAGTTCCGCCAGATCGTCTCCCCCTCGCCCTCGGGCGGGACGGCGGACGACAGATCCAAGCCGGGCAATGCCCCGGCGGAAACCGCGCCGGCCAAGCCGGCGAAGGGCTATGACAAGGAAAGCCGGGGCCAGATGGACCGGCTTTTCCAAACCAACCAGTGATGCGAGCGGCGGTACCGATGTTCACCACCAATCCCTTCGACGACGATCACCTGCGCGAGGAATGCGGCGTCTTCGGCATTCACGGCCACCCGGAAGCGGCGGCCCTGGTGGCGCTGGGGTTGCACGCCCTTCAGCACCGCGGCCAGGAGGCGGCGGGCATCGTCTCGTTCGACGGCGAGCATTTCCACAACCACCGCGACCTCGGCCACGTCGAGGACTGCTTCGGCAACGAGGCGATCATCCGCAAGCTGAAGGGCCGCACCTCGGTGGGCCACGTGCGCTATTCCACCACCGGCGAGACCCTGCTGCGCAACGTGCAGCCGCTGTTCGCGGAGATGGAATTCGGCGGCCTGGCGCTGGCCCACAACGGCAACCTGACCAACGCCGCCCAGTTGCGCCGCCAACTGGTCAAGCGGGGCTGCCTGTTCCAGTCCACCACCGATACCGAGGTCATCATCCACCTCATCGCCATCAGCCTGTATTCCACCGTGGAAGACCGGCTGATCGACGCGCTGCGCCAGATCGAGGGCGCCTATTCCCTGGTCTGCCTGACGCGCGACAGCGTCATCGGCGTGCGCGACCCGCTGGGCATCCGCCCGCTGGTCATCGGCCGCCTGGACGGGTCGTGGATCCTGGCGTCGGAAAGCTGCGCGCTCGACATCATCGGCGCCGAGTTCGTGCGCGACGTGGAAGCGGGCGAGATCGTGGTGCTGAACGACGACGGCATCCGCTCGCTCAAGCCCTTCGGCAACAACCACCGCCGCTTCTGCATCTTCGAGTACATCTACTTCGCGCGGCCCGATTCCATCATGGAGGGCACCAGCGTCTACGAGGTGCGCAAGCGGATCGGCGCCCAACTGGCCCGCGAAAGCGGCGTCGATGCCGACGTCATCGTGCCGGTGCCCGATTCCGGCGTGCCCGCCGCCATCGGCTATGCGGCCGAGGCCGGCATCCCGTTCGAACTGGGCATCATCCGCAACCATTATGTCGGCCGCACCTTCATCCAGCCCACCGACCGTACCCGCCATGCCGGCGTGAAGATGAAGCACAATCCCAACCGCGCCAGCATCCAGGGCAAGCGCGTGGTGCTGGTGGACGATTCCATCGTGCGCGGCACCACCAGCCGCAAGATCGTCGAACTGGTGCGCCAGGCCGGCGCCACCGAGGTGCACATGCGCATCTCGTCGCCGCCCACCACCTATTCCTGCTATTTCGGCATCGACACGCCCGAGCGCGAGAAGCTGCTGGCGGCGCGCTACGACGTGGCCGGCATGGCCAAGCTGATCGGCGTCGATTCGCTGGCCTTCATCTCGCTGGACGGTCTGTACAAGGCGACCGGCGAAGAAAGCCGCAACGCCGCCCAGCCGCAATTCTGCGATGCCTGCTTCACCGGCGACTATCCGCTGCACCCGGTGGACTATCTGGGCGAAAGCAAGCCGCAGAGTCCGGCCCTGGCGGAAGCCGAGGCGTCCTGATGGGCCGCCTGTCGGGCCGGGTGGCCCTGGTCACCGGCGCCTCGCGCGGCATCGGCCGCGCCGTGGCCAAGCGCTTCGCCGCCGAAGGCGCCGAGGTGGTCTGCGTCGCCCGCACGCAGGGCGCGCTGGAGGAACTGGACGACGAGATCGCGGCCATCGGCGGCAAGGTCATCCTGTGCCCGCTGAACCTGCGCGAATTCGACAAGATCGACCAGATGGCCGGCGGCCTGTTCCAGCGCTTCGGCAAGCTGGACATCCTGGTCGGCAATGCCGGCGACATCGGCGGCGGGCTGGCGCCCATCGGCCATATCGACCAGCGGCATTTCCAGGAGGCGTTCGACGTCAACGTCACCGCCAATTACCGCCTGATCCGGGCGCTGGACCCGCTGCTGCGCGCCTCGGATGCCGGACGGGCGATGTTCGTGACCTCGGGCGTGACCCAGGGCGCCCATCCGTTCTGGGGCGTCTATGCCGCCACCAAGGCGGCGCTGGAGGCCATCGTCACCACCTGGGCCGCCGAAGTGGAACGCATCAGCAAACTCAGGATCAACCTGATCGATCCCGGTGTGGTCGCCACCCGCATGCGCACCATCGCCTTCCCCGGCGAAGACCCCAACGCCCTGCCCCAGCCCGAAGACATCACCGAAACCTTCGTCGCCCTGGCCGAACCCTCCTGTCTCCAGCACGGCCAGAAAATTCTGGTGCGTTGAGGCCCGCGCGTAGGAAATCGGCCTGATTGACCCTGGGGCGACCCTGCCCCATGCTAGGCGCGCAGTATAGGGGGCGCATTGCGTGAGGGTTCGGGCTCGAAAGAGCCGATGAGGGCGGGATGAGCAACAATCCGCAGGACAACAAGACGTTCGAGGCCAAGGTCGCCAACCTGATCGCCGCCACCCGGCATCTGGACGTGGCGCAGATTCTGCTGCTGCGCCGCCTGACCATGGCCGACCCGGAAAGCCGCCGCTGGGCCAGCGAACGGCAATTGAGCGTGGTGTTCAGCGTCATCGTCACCAAGGCCATCGAGCGGCTGGGCCTGGAGCGCCTGCGCGATGCCCGCGACAAGGGCTTCGCGCCGCTGCTGCCGCCCGGTCCGGACGCGGTGCGGGCCGACGACATCCAGGTGTTGAACGAGGTGGCGGCCCAGATGCTGGGTCCCCCCCAGGCACCCCTGTCCGAGCATGAGACGGCGCTGGACAAGCTGCTGTCCATCAGCCCCGCTCCGGCCCGCGAGCGCACCGCGCGCCAGCTTGCCCAGGTCAAGGAGCCGCCGCCGCTGTTCGCGGCCCAACTGGGCCCCGAGACCGAGCGCCAGGTCCTGCCCGCCAACATCCGCGGCGTCAACGAATCCGGCCTGGACGACGAAAAGCCCTTCACCGATTTCCCCACCCTGTTCGACGACACCATCTGCGCCTTCTCGCGCAAGCTGCTGTCGCTGTTCCAGGTGGGCCGGACCGAGCGCGGCGAGCGCCTGCCCTTCCCGCTGGCCCCGTCCTTCGCCGCCTGCTACGAGGACGTGCTGCGGCGCATGGTGCTGCCGGCCATGCGCGGCTCGCGCCATATCCAGCAATTGAGCCAGAGCTACAACTGGGCCGAGGTCGGAGGCGCCAAGCTGATCGACATCATCCAGTCGGGCGAGCACAACAACCCCATCCTGCACCATTGGGATTCCCGCTGGGCCGCCTTCCGCAGCGGCAAGGGCAGGAAACTCAAGCCCGAGGACAATCCCTGGCCGGTGTTCGGCGAGGACGCCACCCGCAGCAACTATCAGCCGCCGGAAGAGAGCCACCTCATCGTCCTCCAGGATCTGATCCGCTATGAACTGGACGCTTTCGCCAAAGCCTGGCGCGAAATCAGCCAGCTCTATGAGCAGGAATTCCACCCCGGCCACCGCCAGGAGCCCGCCCGCGAGGGCGCGTTGCGCGACGGCCTGATGAAATGGGTGAGCAAGCTGCCCGACCATGTGGGCGAGTTCTTCGTCATCAAGGCCTATTTCGCCTTTCCGCGCGTCGATGCCGCCTTCCTGCGGCGCCAGCTCACCAATTTCGGCCGGTCGGAAGCCGAACGCCGCCGGTCCGCCCCGTTCCTTTACCAGTTCGTGCAATCTCTGCCGTAAGTGAGGCAAAACCCCTTTGCTTTGATTTCGCTTCGTTTATGCTTCTCGAAAACGAGGAGAGGATGGACAAGGGCTTCGAAAACAAGGTCGCCGGACTGGTGTCGGTTACGCAGCGCCTGGATGTGCCGCGCATCCTGCTGCTGCGCCGCATGACCTTGAGCGATCCCGAGGCCCTGAAATGGGCCAAGCCGCGTCAGTTGGAACTGATCTTCGGCGTCATCCTGGAAAAGGCGCTGGAGCGCACCGACGTCGCCGTCATCCACGCCGCCAGCCAGGACCAGTTCGAGCCCCTGCTGCCGCCCGGCGACGAGGGGATGCGCGACCAGGAACGCTGGATGCTGTTCGACCTCGCCCGGCCCATGCTCGCCGGCATGAAGCCGCTGGAGGAAACCACCACCGAGGCGGTGATGGAGGAACTGGCCGCCGACGAGGAGACGCCCATCGAGGCCGGCGACTTCCCCACCCTGTTCGACGAGACCCTGGCCCGCCACGTGCGCAAGATCCTGGCGGCCCTGGCCTGTACCGGAGTGCGGCCGCACATTCCCCACCCGTTCATCGTGGCGCCCCATTTCGGCGCGGTCTACGAGCAGGTGACGCGCCAGTTCGTGCTGCCCACCATGCGCGGCACGCGCCGCCTCAAGGAACTGGCCAGCAGCCGCAACTGGCAGGAAAAGGGCAGCGCCGACCGCCTGCTCGGCATGGTCCTGGGCGACGTGAACCAGAACAATCCCATCCGGCATTACTGGGACGACCGCTGGGCCTCGTTCGATCCGGCGCGGGCCACCGCCAAGGGCAAGGGCACCATCCGGCCACAGGACAATCCCTGGCAGGTGTTCAAGGACGCCGCCGCCCAGCACGGCTACATCCCGCCCTATTTCAGCGACATCCCCATGCTGCAGCGCGTCCTGCGCTATGACGGCGAGGTGGTGGCCGAGGCCTGGCAGCGCCTGGCCCAGATCTACCAGCAGGAATACACCCCGAAATCCAAGGACGACCAGGCCCGCCAGGGCGCCTTCCGCGACGCGGTGCTGCAATCCTTCGACAGGTTGGACGACCATGCCGCCGACCTGCTGGTGATCCGCGCCTTCTACGACCTGCCCAAGGTGGACCGCATGTTCGTCAAGACGCTGATCCAGAGCCTGGGCCGCTCGGCAGCCGAGCGCGAGCGCAAGGCGCCGCTGCTGATCGCCTTCTACAACGACCTGCCGAGATGACCCCATGGCCGATGCGCGGCTGATCGTCGAGCAGGCCGACATCACCGGATTGGCGGTGGACGCCGTCGTCAATGCCGCCAACGCCTCGCTGCTGGGCGGCGGTGGCGTGGACGGCGCCATCCACCGTGCCGCCGGCCCCGAATTGCTGGAGCAATGCCGCCGCCTGGGCGGCTGCCTGCCCGGCGAGGCCAAGGTGACGGCCGGCTACCGCTTGCCCGCCCGCTGGATCATCCACACGGTCGGCCCGGTCTGGACCGGGGCGCCCCACGACGACGACCATCTGGCGTCGTGCTACCGCCGCTCGCTGGACCTGGCCCACGGCCTGCCGGCGCGCTCCATCGCCTTTCCCGCCATCTCGACCGGCGCCTACCGTTTCCCCAAGGACCGCGCCGCCCGCATCGCCGTGACCACCGTGGCCGAGGTGCTGGCGGGCGACGGTTTCTTCGAGCGCGTCGTGTTCTGCTGCTTCGACGCCGAAAGCGCGGCGCTGCACCGGGGCGCGCTGGCCGCTCTCTGAGCTATTTCGCCCCGGCCTTGGCCCGGATGGCCCCGTCCAGCGGCTTGCTCAAGGCTCCCGGCCTGCCCGGCGACACCGCGCCCAGCCGCGCCGCCTCGGCCCTGAAGGCGCCGACGCCCAGGGCGACGCCGAGATCGCCGTTCGACACCATCACCGCCACGTTGAGGGCGCCCAGGCGGAACTGGCCGTCCCGCCACACCAGCATGGGCCCGCCGGAATCGCCTTGCACCGCGTCGCAATCGTTGACAAGCAGCGGGCCGCGCCGTTCCAGCACGCGGCACCCCAGATGGGCGGTGGGAACGTGCGCCTTGTCCTTGCCGTAGCCGGCGGCGGTGACCGGCTGGCCCGGTTCCGGTTCGGCGCCCAGGGCGACCCAGCCGACGTCGTCGCCCAGCGGCTCGGCCAGTTCCAGCAGCGCCCAATCATGGATGCGCGACGGCTGGCCGCCGAAAGTCCATCCCGGCGCGGGGTGCATGCGCGCCACCTTGGCCGCCTTGAGGTACTGGCCGCGATCATAACCCGCCACGAAGGTCAGGCTGGAAACCGGAATCACCGCGCGGGTCCTCGGGTTCCACAGGCAATGGGCGGCGGTGGCCAGCAGTTTCCGCCCCACCAGCACGCCGCTGCAATGGCCGCCCAGGCCGTTGTTGAGGCGGCCCATGGCGCTCCACGGATATTGCGCCGCCTCGACCGCCACGCGGTCGTCTGCGCCTTTCACGCCGCGCAGTTCACGATTCAGGCGTTGGCTCTGGTCGGCCCAGGCGGAGCCGGCCGACAACGCCAGCAGGAATGCCAGCGCCGCCCTCACCACAGCCTCTCGCGGATGGCGGCGGCGATGGCGGCGGCGGCGTTGAGCGGCGGATGGCTCCACGTCTCCAGCGCCGTGCCCTCGTCCAAAGGCCGGGCGAGACCGCGGGCGAACAGGTCGGCGTGCAGGCGGGCATGCTTGGGAACGACGAAACCGTCCGGGGCGAACAGATAGACCGGCGCCGGGGTGGCACAGGCCTCGCAGGCCATGGACACCGAATCGCCGGTGACGATCACCGCGTCGGCCAGGGCGAGCAGGCCGAAATAGGGGTTGTCGCCGGGCGCCCCCCAGCGATGGACGAAGCGCGGCTCGGGCAGGGCGGCCAGCAGCGCCTCTTCCTGTTGCGCGCCGGTGCGGCGGCTGGTGGTGACCAGCAGCGAGCCGCCCGCGGCCAGAGCCGCCACCCGGCGTCCCAGCGCGGCGGCCATCCCGGCGGTGAACGGCTTGTGCCGGGTCGCGCCGCCGACGATCACCGCCACCCACGGGCGCGG
>AGTN01696260.1_pt1 | contig 41443 bp, 33 predicted proteins | sample 314218 | NCBI WGS metagenome assembly AGTN01 (sample SAMN02954264, study PRJNA73603) | bioreactor metagenome | biome: terrestrial; feature: non-aerated bioreactor; material: poplar woody material; isolation source: poplar biomass | place: USA | collected 2006-12 | reverse complement strand
AAGTGTATGGATGAACTGTCCATAAGGTGTTAAAAGTAAAAAGAGGGTAAATCAATCTGTGATTTGCTCTCTTTTTTTACTGTTTGCACGAGGTGGAGTTATTCTTGCTTACGATTTTACTTGGGATGTTTTTCTTAAAACTCATTCAGGTTAATGTTAATTTGAATAAAATTAATACTACATTTGCACCTGATATTTAAGAGTATAAAATACTTCATCTATATCCTGTTTTGTGTTTCTTTTTAGTGGTGAATAGGATAAAAGGGACATCTCTGTTATGCCGAAATAGAGAAGCCCGGCGAAACAGCGACAAGGGTGATTCTATCGAATGTTAGGCAGCAAGATACAATCTATCTAAATTGAATTATGAGAATAAATGTTTTCTTTTTGATTTTCATTATTTTACCCTTCACATCACGCGGGGAAATAAAAAAAACGGAACCGGCAGACTCAATGATGTTTGGGGATACATCTCGTGTGGGAGTTCCCTTTTCCAAAGACCCGCATGTGGTTCATTTTGAGGGACGGTATCTGATGTATTATTCTATTCCTCCGCTCAAAGGTGATTCCGAATCAGGATGGAATATCGGAGTTGCGGAAAGTAAGGATCTTCTTGATTGGGAGAAAATCGGAGAGATTACTCCTGCGAAGAATGCCGAATATGAGAAAAAAGGATTGTGTGCACCCGGCGCTTTGATCCGTGATGGAAAAGTGCATCTTTTTTACCAGACGTATGGGAACGGACCTAAAGATGCTATTTGCCATGCCGTTTCTTCCGATGGAATTCATTTCGAGCGGAATCTGACCAACCCTGTTTTCAGTCCTACGGGCGATTGGAACTGCGGACGGGCGATTGACGCGGAAGTTTGTGAATTTAACGGGCAGTACTTTCTCTATTTTGCCACACGCGACCCGGATTATAAAATACAAATGATGGGGGTTGCCGTTGCTCCAAAAGAGACCGGTTTCAATCGGGAAGATTGGCAACAAGCGGTCGATGCTCCTGTTTTATATCCCGAATTACCATGGGAGGGAGAGTGTACTGAAGGAGCTTCTATAACAATCCGGGATGGGAAAATGTATATGTTTTATGCCGGTGCTTATAATAATTGGCCTCAGCAAATAGGTGTAGCTGTTAGTGAAGACGGCCTGAAATGGGACCGGCTATTTAATGAACCCTTTTTACCCAACGGCGACAACGGCGAATGGAATTCCAGCGAGTCGGGACATCCGCATATCTTTACGGATGCTGATGGGCGCACCTATCTTTTCTATCAGGGAAATAACGATAAAGGAAAAACATGGTATATAACAAACGAAGAGGTTTTCTGGAAAGAAGGAAAACCATACCGTTCACCTTCTAAAAACTAAAAACAAGGAATCTTACGTTCTTCTTAATCAAAATCTAATAGAGAGGATTCTTTTCTCCGCCTGGTCTCTTGTTTATTGCTTACGGGTCGAATTGTATTTAGTGTGATGCATTTTCTGCAAGTTGCGTGAAATAAAAACCGTCCCGCACATTGCTTAGCTGTTGCGCGGGACGGAGATATATAACAGGATGGAGAAAGTGAAAAACGTTATTCCACTTTTTCCAGTACGTTCATTGTAATCTGCTGCTTCTCGTTGTCGAAATCCACTTGAACCGTATCTCCCTCTTTCATGCCGGTGCGAATGATCAATTCCGCCATTTCATCTTCAATATACTTTTGAATGGCACGTTTCAGGGGACGGGCACCGAACTGTACGTCGTAGCCTTTGTTGGCAACAAATTCCTTCGCGGCATCCGTAAGGACGACGTTGTACCCGAGGTCGGCGATGCGTTTATAGAGCCCTTTGAGTTCCAAATCGATGATCTTGTAGATCGATTCTTTGCTCAGTTGGTCGAACGTCACAAGGTCGTCCACCCTGTTCAGGAACTCGGGTGCAAACGCCTTGTTCAGCGCTTTCTGGATGATGCTGCGTGAATATTCGGCATTGCTCACTTCATGGCCGGTGTTGAATCCGATTCCACGGCCGAAATCTTTTAACTGCCGTGTTCCGATATTTGATGTCATAATCAGAATCGTATTTTTAAAATCGATTTTCCGTCCGAGGCTGTCCGTCACGTGCCCTTCGTCCAGTATTTGAAGAAGGATATTGAATACATCGGGATGCGCTTTCTCAATCTCATCGAGTAATACAACGGAATAGGGGCGGCGACGCACTTTTTCGGTGAGTTGTCCGCCTTCCTCGTAACCCACGTACCCCGGAGGTGCTCCCACGAGGCGCGATACGTTGAATTTTTCCATATATTCACTCATATCAATGCGGATAAGGTTTTCAGACGAATCGAACAGGAATTCCGCCAGCTTTTTGGCAAGATGCGTTTTTCCCACGCCTGTTGGGCCGAGAAACATGAACGTGCCGATGGGTTTGTTGGGATCCTTCAATCCCACGCGGTTTCGCTGAATCGCTTTTACTATCTTGTCTACCGCTTCGCTCTGGCCGATTACCTGGCTTTTCAGTACTTCCCGCATCTCCAGCAACCGCTGGCCTTCCGCCTGCGCGATACGTTGTACGGGTACACCGGAGATCATCGCCACCACTTCGGCAATTTTCTCTTCGTCCACAATTTCCGGCTTCTCTTTTATCTCTTTCTGCCAGCGTTCTTCTTCGGCTTCCAGTGCGAGCAACAGCTGGCGTTGTTTGTCGCGGTAGCTCGCTGCCAGTTCATATTTTTGCGCCTTTACAGCGTCGGTTTTCTGTTGTTCCACCTCTTTCAATTCCGCTTCCAGTTGCTCGATGGTTTCCGGAATTACGATGTTGGAGATATGCACTCGGGCTCCGGCTTCATCGAGGGCATCGATAGCCTTGTCGGGAAAAGTGCGGTCGGAAACATACCGATCGGTAAGTTTCATGCACGCTACCAACGCTTCGTCGGTATAGCGCACGTTGTGATGCTCTTCGTACCGTTCTTTGATATTACGAAGAATCTGCAGCGTTTCCTCGGGCGTGGTCGGATCCACAATTACCTTTTGAAACCGGCGTTCCAGCGCGCCGTCTTTTTCAATGTTTTTTCTGTATTCATCCAACGTAGTAGCGCCGATGCACTGAATCTCGCCGCGCGCCAACGCCGGTTTCAGCATATTGGCGGCATCGAGTGATCCGGCAGCGCCACCCGCACCTACAATCGTATGTATTTCATCAATGAAGAGGATGATGTTCGGGTTTTTAGACAGTTCGTTCAGAATGGCTTTCATACGTTCTTCGAATTGCCCGCGGTACTTGGTGCCGGCAACAATGGATGCCATATCAAGAGCGATTACCCGTTTGTCGAACAGCGCGCGCGATACTTTTTTGTGTATGATACGCAACGCCAATCCGTCTACAATAGCCGATTTTCCCACACCCGGGTCACCGATGAGTACCGGATTGTTTTTCTTACGCCGGCTGAGAATTTGCGCGATGCGTTCAATCTCTTTTTCACGCCCTACCACCGGGTCGAGGCGGTTTTCCTGCGCGGCGCGTGTAATGTCCGTTCCGAAATTATCGAGCACGGGGGTGTCGGACACATTGCTTTTCGTTTGCGAAGAAGCGCCTTGTCCCCCTCCGGGATTAAATGACGATTTGTCGTTCATATCATCATCATCGTCATCCGTGAAGTTCGCACCGGCCGATGGCGAATCAATATCCTCTCCTTCCGTACGATTGTCCAGAATGCTCTTCACATACAGAAAAGCGCTCGAATAATCCAACTGGAATTGTGTGAGAATATCGTATGCAAGCGTGCTTTTTTCTTTCAGTAGAGCAAGCAGGATGTGCTCGGAGTCTGTTTCACTGCTTTTGGTAAGACGAGCCTCCAAAATACTCATTTTTAACGCTTTTTCCGTATTTTTATTGATCACGAGTTCATTGGTCCCATCATAAGGTTCCTGAATGGCACGTACGTGGGAATCGATATAATCTTTCAGTATATGCAGATCGATATCGAAATCCTGAAGCACCTGAACGGCCATCCCTTCACCCTCACGAAGAATACCAAGCAAGAGGTGTTCGGGCCCTATATAGTTGTTCTGGAGCCGCCCTGCTTCTTCACGGCTGTATGCCATAATGTCTCTGACTCGCTGAGAAAAGTTATTATCCATTCTTTATTTCCTTCTTTATGCTATATATAGAATACAAATATAAACTTTTATTTTAATCGATTAAGATAGACAGGTGATGTCCACAAAAAATATTTTTTGATTGTTTTTTGCCCTTTCTATCTACGCACAGTCACTGCTTTATATTTGTTTTATCGTTTTTTGCGGACACGTGTTAAGGTAAATACAAAAACAATGCCAATTTAATTTACAAAAAAACGACACACTTATAAGACAATCGGGAAGGTCTTTTGTTTAACGAGAGGGCGATTTTTTTAATGGATTTGTATACCACGGCAGTCCCAACCGGTGGGATGGTTTCGGAAAAAGGCTACAGTTTCTTCCTTATTCGCTCTTATTCGCTCTCAGACACATTCCTCTTTTTCTTTGGTTTTGATGGATTATAAACGGGTATCTTTACTTTTCTTGACTTAATGCGTGTGGTAACGCGTGGTTCCGCTTTTGATCCCGGGACGTATTCGTGGCGGAACATATTGAAGAAAAGGATGAACAGTGAAAGGAATAGCGGCCCGAAGATCACTCCCCAGAATCCGAACATCGGAATACCGATAAGCACACCAAACACAGTAATCAATGGATGAATATCCGCCAGTTTTTTTTGCAACAGAAACCGTGCCACATTGTCCACACCTCCGATAATTAGAAGCCCGTAAATGAGTAACGCTATACCGTTTACATAGTCGCCGCCCAACAGCAATCCGATACCTACCGGTACCCAAACAATCGTAGTTCCGATAAGCGGCAGGATGGTGGCAAAAGCAGTAAGTATAGCATATAAAAGAGCGTTTTCCACACCAAAAAACAGGTAACCGAAATAAGCGAAAAACCCTTGAATAATTGCCATGAGAGGAATACCAACGGCATTTGCTTGAATAATGAGACGTGTTTCTTCCGCTAAAATTTGCTTATTCTCTTCCTTAAAAGGCAGTATTTCCCTGATCGCCTTCTCAAACTCATCGTTATTGTACAGCATGTAATATAAGAGAAAAAGAATAACGATGACATTAATCACAAAGGAGTAAACGCTGTTGCCGAGCATTTGCAGAATATTTGTTCCTGCTCTTGGGAGTGCGGCCAGATTTGCGGGTGTGAAAATATCGAAACCCAGTCTGTCTTCCATGGATGCTATAAATTCGTTTATCTTTTCCAGAATGGCTGCGGGGTCAATGGTGATCCCCGAAAAGGTATCAATCACCAAAAAAGTCATTCCTGTAAGGGGGATAAGGATGAAGAAAAGAACCTCCAGCAGGATAAGAAGTGCGCTTAATGCTTTTTTGAAGTTCCGTTTTTGTGTAAGGTATTTTTGTTGCCCGTTGACAATCACATAGAGTGTTGCCGCCCCCAGGAACCCACTCATATAGGGTCGGGTGTACTTGAAAAGAATCAATCCCAGAAGGATTAGCAAACCAATCAGGATGTATTTATACTGAATATTTTTTTTATCTTTCTCTGTCTTTTCTAACATCTGAAATTGTGTGGAATAAAATGGTTCTATTTTTACTGAAATCCTTTAAATATTGTTCGGTTCTTATGGTGGCGATACCTGAAGAGCTTCCGGCTTGATGTTGTTGGCCTTAAAGATCTTTCGAATTCGATACTGTAGTCTATAAAAAATCTTCGGGTTTTGAAAAACCACCCTCTATGAGAGCAGCCTTGGCCCGTTCATAGTCGGGTGTTTTTACCTGCATCTCAATGTCGCCTAACGTATATGCCAACCTGTTAGAAACAAGATTCTTCATATAGGTTTCAATACCTCTCATCTCCATGAACGTTTGAACTATAGTGACATCGGCCGGGAAAGCGAACGTTTTAACTGTGATAAAATCTTTTTCCATAGCTTATTTACTTTGTACCTGTTTTATTTCGTCACGGAACATCGAATATAACAACCAATGGAGCGTATTGTTTTATGTTTCTTTTGTTTTGTTTTGTAAAAATACATTTTTTTAGATAAAACACCGCTTAACGGATTTTTTGCAGTAAATTTGGGGGTATTAATCAAACGTACGATGCTATCCGCTATGAGTAAAATTGCTTTAATTACAGGTGCAACCTCCGGCATCGGAGAAGCCGCGGCTGTCAAATTTGCCGAAAAAGGAATCGATGTCATTGTAACAGGCCGCCGCGAAGAGCGGTTGGTCCAACTACGAAACAACCTGGAAGAAAGAAATGTTCGGGTTCTTATACGTTGTTTCGATGTGAGGAATGAAGCAAGCGTAAAGGAAGCGCTCGGTAACCTGCCCGATGAATGGAAGAATATCGATATCCTTGTGAACAATGCCGGATTAGCTGCCGGGCTGAGCCCTTTACAAGATGGAGATCCCGATGACTGGAACAGGATGATTGATACGAATGTGAAGGGATTGTTATACGTGACACGTACCATTTCTCCCGGTATGGCAGAGCGGAAAAAAGGACATATCATTAACATAGGATCCATTGCCGGTAAGGAGGTGTATCCTGACGGAAACGTCTATTGTGCCACCAAACATGCGGTGGATGCCCTCACGAAAGGCATGCGTGTGGATTTGCTGTCCCACAACATAAAGGTCACTCAAATTTGTCCGGGCGCAGTAGAAACGGAATTTTCCGTTGTTCGTTTCCATGGCGATACAGTGCGTTCCCATAAGGTGTACGAAGGATACGAAAGCCTCATTGCCGCCGATATTGCCGATTGTATATGGTTTGTCGTTTCGCGTCCTCCTCACGTGAATATAAACGATATGGTGGTGATGCCCACGGCGCAAGCATCGGCATCCGTTTTTTATAAGAAATGATGAAAACCGAATCAAGCTCGTCAGTGTGTAATTGTGTGGCATATATTTTATAACATAGAAATATACCAAGAATAAACCATCCAAAGAAACTATAAATGAAAAAGAACATCTATTTATTAACCATCTTTTTAATGATGACAAATTTGCTTCAATCACAGGAGAATATTGTATACCAAACGCCTCCCAAAGAAATATTGGAATTGGTAGATATAGAGAGGGCGCCTACCGTAGATATGGACAGTAAAGGCGAACAAATGCTGTTTTATTATCGAAGTACGTTCAAATCGCTTTCGGACTTGAACCAACCGGAATTGCGGTTAGGAGGCTTGAGAATTAATCCCGAAGCTAACATTTCGAGTACCCTTACCTATTACAACAATATCCGTTATAAAAAAACAACCGATAGCGAGATTCGCCAGATCGCAGCCCTTCCACACGAGCCTCGTATCGCTTATGTCTCTTTTTCGCCCGATGAATCCAAAATTGCATTTACAAACACCGTGAACCATGGTGTTGAATTGTGGGTCGTTGATTTAACTACGCTTACAGCCCAAAGAATAACGGACGCTGTATTAAATGCCAATACCGGCTTCCCTTACAGCTGGTTTGCCGATAGCGACGGACTGTTGGTGAGGGTGATTCCGGAAAAGCGCATTCCGCTTATAGATACGAAAGAGGCTCTTCCGGAGGGCCCTATCGTTTCAACCAGTGATGGGCAAATCTCCCAAAATCGCACCTATCAGGACCTGTTGAAAAATCCGATGGATGAAGCCAATTTCGAAATACTTATGACGTCGGAATTATATAAGGTGAACCTTAACGGAACAAAAACGCTCTGGAAAGAGGCGGATATGTATTTGAGGGAAACGTTTTCACCCAATGGAGAATATCTTATGCTCACCACGCTCGCTCGTCCTTTTTCTTATACAGTTCCCTATTACAGTTTTCCGAACGAGATCGATATCTACACTTCCGACGGCAAATTTCTTATGAACTTCAGTAAACAGCCGTTGCAGGACAATCTCCCCGTGGGTTTCATGGCAACGTTCGAGGGTAAAAGAAGTATTCACTGGCGTGCCGACAAACCGGCAACGCTGGCTTGGGTGGAAGCGCTGGATAAAGGTGATCCGGCGGTAGAGGCTGAGTACCGCGACGAACTGTTTCAACTCGATGCACCCTTTACCGGAAGTCCTCTTTCGTTGGTGAAAACCATCAATCGTTTTTCCGGTATTACCTGGGGAAACGATATCTATGCCGTAATATATGACAGGTGGTGGAACACGAGAAACACCAAAATGTATCTGTTTAACCCTTCTGATAATAGTTTACAACCGCGCATTATTTCAGACAGGAACTACCAGGATGTGTACGGTCATCCGGGAAACCTGCAAACAGAAAAGAATGATTTCGGAGTGTATACGCTACGGATGGACGACAATACCGCGTATCTTTTCGGAGACGGGTTTACAGCCGAAGGCCAGTTTCCTTTTATCGACGAACTCGACCTGAAAACATTGGAAAAGAGACGGATTTATCAATCTTCCTCCACAGAACATGTGGAACAATTGATCTCCTTTGTCGACAGTAAAACAGGTTCAGTCATTACCCGTATAGAATCTCCCACAGAGTATCCGAATTACTATATTCGGAACATCAAAAGAAGAATGGCCAATATACCGCTCACGTCGTTTGAGAATCCGTTTAAAAGCATTGAGGGTGTTCATAAAGAGGTCATCAACTACAAACGAGCCGACGGCGTAGCTCTTACCGGAACATTATATTTGCCCGAAGGATACGATATGCAGAAAAAGGAGAAGCTGCCCATGATTATGTGGGCTTATCCAACGGAATATAAAGACAAGAGCAGCGCGGGACAGAGCACGGCTAATCCCAATTCGTTCACCTATCTTTCTTACGGTAATCCGATATATTGGGTGACCCGCGGTTACGCGGTGCTCGACGAAGCATCGTTCCCTATTGTGGGCGAGGGAGATAATCAGCCCAACGATACCTTCGTAGAGCAGCTGGTGGCGAATGCGAAAGCCGCTATCGACGCCGTGGATGAACTTGGATATATTGATCGAAACAGAGTGGCTGTAGGTGGACATTCATACGGAGCCTTTATGACGGCAAACCTACTCTCACACTCCGATCTCTTTGCGGCAGGCATTGCCCGCAGCGGTGCATACAACCGTACCCTCACTCCTTTCGGGTTTCAAAGTGAAGAACGCAATTACTGGGAGGCATCGGAGACGTATGATACCATGTCGCCCTTCATGCATGCCGATAAGATGAAAACGCCGATGCTGCTGGTTCATGGCGAAGCCGACAACAATTCCGGCACGCATACCATGCAAAGCGAGCGTTATTTCCAGGCATTGAAGAGTTTTGGCGCCCCTGTTCGTTTGGTCATTTTACCGCTGGAAAGCCATGGGTATGCCGCAAAAGAAAATATTCTCCATTTGCTATGGGAACAGGATCAGTGGCTGGAAAAATATGTAAAATAAATTTTGTCTCCTATCTTAATGTTGTACCGGGCACAAAAACCAGCGTTCACTTCCACCACATACAAAGCCGGTTCGGTAGAGGCATAGTTCCACTCCTTCATCGGTGAGGTATTGGGGTGGATGGTAACGATCTCTTTTGCACTGTTGATGAAGAGCATATCCAGTGGAATGTAGGTGTTCTTCATCCAAAAACTTTGTATCTGTTCCCTGTCGTGTATGAAAAGCATTCCTGCCTTTTCAGGGATAGAGGTGCGGTACATTAATCCACGGGCGCGCTTCTGGTTGTTATCAGCCACTTCAATATCTATTTTCGCCAGCGTGTCGGACGCTGCTTGACCGATAAACAGAAGTTCACCCTGTTTGGTGAAAGGAATGTCCGGCGCTTCGGTTTGCTGAGGAACAGCTTCTTTGCTACCGGCCGGTTTCAGGAGGAAGTAGACAGCCAGGCCTACTGTCACAATCAGTAACGCGAGTACAAACATTCTCCGGTTACTTTTCCGGGTTTTGGATGAAGTATTCATTGAAATGTGTTTTGATGATACATATTCTTGTCTCTTGCTTATTGATACTTACGCAGGGATGGAGGCGTTATGTAGTTCTGATGATACATATTCTTGCCTTTTGCCCGGCTCTTCTTTTTTGATAAACATTTAAGACGGTTTTATGTTTGCCCCAGAGTGTAGAAAGTAGATAAAAGAAACCTTATGGTATGTTACCGGCTAAAAAAGGACTCTTATAAAATTAGAACGTGGCAAAGGGAAATAATCGCGACCGAAATAATAAGTACCCGGATATTGATGCGGCATGCCCGGATCACATCGGCATGTGAAAGATATCGGTCATTCTCTCCGATATATGGTTTTTCGATAAGTTTTCCGTGATAAACGTTCGGGCCTCCGAAGCGCCCATCGAGAATACCTGCCAGTGCCGATTCGGGATATCCCGAGTTGGGGCTGGCATGTTTGCGGGCGTATTTTATTATAAATTTAAAACCTCTTGCGCTGGGAGGGATCAACACCATAAAGAGCGCCGTAAGCCGTGCCGGAATAAAATTGGCAGCGTCATCCAGGATGCGTGCGGCGAACCATCCGAAATCTTTGTATCGTTCATTCTTGTAGCCGATCATGGAGTCCATGGTGTTGATCATTTTATATGCCATCATCAACGGAATGCCTCCGATTGCATAGAAAAACAGCGGGGCAATAACGCCGTCGCTGAGGTTTTCTGCCAGGGTTTCCAGCGTAGCCGTACGGATTTGGTGGAATGACAGTTGTGAGGTATCTCGTCCGACAATTGTGCTGAGTTGTTTTCTGGCGGCTTCAATGTTGTTTTGCATTACTTGCTTTTCCACTTTCAGCGCTTCGGTAATAAGGTTTCTGTTGCTGATGGCGAAGAAGAAAAGAACAGCATTAACAATGTTCCTGGCAACGGAGTACTCTTTTAAAAGCCATTCCATACCGTAGAGAATACCGAAAATGCTTCCCGAAAGGAAAAGCGCGGTAAAAACTCCTTTGAGCTTTTTGTGCTTCCCTTTATTAAACTTCCTGTCGGAAAAACGGATCCCTTTCCCGAAAAGCCGGATAGGATGGGGTAACCACAGAGGGTCGCCCAGCAGCGTATCCAGCAACAGGCCACCGATAAGCGGGATAAAGAAATCCTGGTATGTAACGATAAAATAATACACAACTGATTTAACGTTCACTAAATTTTTTCAATCCGTTTATAAGTTCATCGTTCCGCCTTTTATCCTGCACCGAAAGACGAAAGTGCTGCGGTGACAATCCCCGGAAGTTACTTGCATCGCGGATCAGCAGGCCGTAATGTGCCACTAAAAACGCTTTTAACTCGGCGGCTGTTCCCCTTTTCAGGCATGCAAGAAAAAAATGGCACGGCGAATCAATGATCCGGAGCTGCGGCAGTGTGTTCAGTTGTTCCTGAAACGCGGCCGATTCACGGCAAAGAGCTGCACTGTCCGGCAGCAGGGCACGGTAGTTCTCCATCACATAACTCCCGGCCTCCAACGCCGGGGCGTTTACCGACCATGGGGTGGACAACTCCCGCAATGGTCCGATAACCTCTTCTCGAGCAATAACATATCCCAGCCGCAATCCGGGAATACCGAACGTTTTGGTGAGCGAATGCACCGAGATCAAATTGGCATGGAGCGCATGCAACGGTGTCAGCGGTTCGCACCGGGGGCACAATTCGCCGTAAGCCGCATCGATAATGAAAAACGTATGCGGATGATTCCGGCAAAAACAGTCAATGGTTTCATTATCGACAATTGTTCCGTCCGGATTGTTGGGAACGGCAAACCAAACCAGGTCACTTGCGAATGTGGGGTTCTCACGGAACACTCTAACAGGCTGGAACGATAACGTATGGCCGTACACACGGCAGGCGTCTTCGTATTCAGAGAAAGCGGGGTAGGCGATCATGCTGTGTTTGCCCCGGAAGAGATGTGCCAGAAGGTAAAAAGCCTCTGCCGATCCGTTTGTTACCAACACGTTTCCGGGAGAAATACCGTGATGTGTGGCGATCTGCGAGGTTAGTTTCCGGGCAAGCGGATCGGGATACTCACCGATAAGATGCAGGCGGCTTCGCAGGTATTCCGCAATAGTTGGCGATGCATTCCGGTAAGGGATGTTCGAACTGAAATCACCTCGTATCCTGCCTGCGTAATCGTAGATATCGTTACCGTGCCCCGTCAGCATCTTGTATTTGGTTGTTGGCTGTGAATGTTCATTAAAGTCAGACTATTTAAACAAGTTTGTCCTTCTCCCGCGATGAGTACAAGCTAAATGAAAATGTTCCGTTTTTTGTAGTTTTCGGGAGAATACCGCAAATAATAATCATTAAACCGGTAAATCATCCCATCAAGCATCGATAAATGTATTTCATATCCACGTTTTCGCGGATAATATCGGCCAGTTGGTTGTAGCCGTCTTCTTTCCGGACTTTATAATCAATAGCAGAGGAGAAATCCGGATCTACCTGCCGCAACGTCTGTTCAATGACCGGAGCATTGTCGAAAATACCATGAATATATGTTCCCCACGTTTTTTCGTTCAGGAAATAACCGTCGGTTTCACCGTTATCCAACCGGCAAAGGGGGCGGTCGGAAGGCGTATGCCCGGCGTGAATTTCATACCCTTCGCCCGAGGCTCTGTTCTCTTTGCCCGAGGCTCCTCCTTCAATAAACAAAAACCGGCATTGCCGTGTTTGTTTTCCTCCGGCGAGGGTGGTAATAACGGGCAGAATACCCAGTCCGGGCAATGAAGCGATATCGCCTTCCACGCCTTCCGGATCGCGCACCTCTTCACCCATCATCTGGTAACCGCCGCAAATGCCGAAAAGCGGTTTTCCTGCCCGGTGATGGGCGAGGATGATCGTGTCAATTCGTTTTTCATACAATGTTTTTAAATCGGACAGGGTGTTTTTAGATCCCGGAAGGATGATGATATCGGCTTGCGATAATGTCTGAGGCTGATCGGAATAAAAAAGGTTCACGCCCGGTGTCTGTTCGAGCATAGTAAAGTCGGTGAAATTCGACAGATGTTTTAGTAGAACGACACCGATATTGATCGTATCCGGTGCGGGGGCGGTCTTTTTTTGTTCGATTACGACGCCGTCTTCCTGCTCGATAAACAATCCCCGGCAATAGGGCACAATACCCACTACGGGTTTGCCGGTAAGTTTTTCGAGTATTCTCTTCCCGTCGGCGAACAGGTTGATGTCGCCCCTGAATTTGTTGATGATGATGCCTTTTATGGCATCGCGTTCCGCTTGAGGCAGTAACCGGATAGTACCGTACACGCTGCCGAAAATACCGCCTTTATCAATGTCGGCAATGAGAAAGGTTGCGGCGCCCGTCTCTAATGCCACGCGCATATTTACGATGTCTTTCTGCCAAAGGTTTATCTCCGATATGCTTCCCGCCCCTTCAATAACAATGGGATTATAGGTCGATGCAAGTACTTCGTACGATTTCATCACTTCGCCGAATAGCGTATCACGATCGGTTTCGTTGAAGTATTCCGACGCGGATTTATTTCCTATCGGTTTGCCGTTCAGCACTACCTGCGACGTGAGATTGTTCGTGGGTTTTAACAGGACAGGGTTCATTTCCACCCGACATTTGATGCCGCAGGCTTCGGCCTGTACGGCCTGAGCGCGTCCTATTTCAAGGTTGTCTCCCGTGGCATAGCTGTTGAGCGACATGTTTTGCGCCTTGAACGGGGCAGGGGAGTAACCGTCCTGCAGGAAAATCCGGCAAAATCCGGTATTGATCACCGATTTTCCCACATCGGAACCGGTGCCGACAAACATGATGGGGCGAAGTTTATCCATATATTATTATTCCTTTTATCCGCGTGATACTCCTTTTATCCGTGTAAAATATATTCGTTGCAATAGTTACACTTTTATCTTTATTACTTGTCCGTACGCCACGGGCGTGTCGAATGCTTTTTCTATCGTATAGTTTTCCAGAATGATAAAAAAGGCTCTTATGATGCCCGCATGTGTAACAATCAGAATATTCTCCGCATTGACAGGCAAATCATGAATAAAGCGTTCTACTCTTTTGAGCATCATTTGGAAAGATTCCCCTTGCGGGCAGATCGTGTTCAGGTAATCGTCAAACCACTTTTTGCCTTCATCCGACGCGTAAATATCATTCCAGTCTTTGCGTTCCCAATCCCCGAAATTATATTCTTTTATCCGCTCATCGATCATAAAGTTGACGGATAATTCTTGTGCCAGCGTTATACATCTTTTCAGCGGACTGCTATAGATCTTCTCGAACGCGATACCCTGCAACTGTGAGCGTACGGTTGCCATTTCTTCGGGAAACGTGTCGGCAAGGCCTACATCGGCATGGCCGTAGCAGATACCTTTCGGCATGTTCACGTGCGTATGTCTTACTAAATAGAGTTGCATACCGGGTTTAAATATACGGAATAATTCCTACGTAAACCAAATAGAAAGCCACTTCGCAGAATTGTTGCAACGTGCCCAGAATATCACCCGTAAATCCGCCTATTTTCTTTTCCGTATATCTTTTCAAAAAAATTAAAATAAGGGCGTAAACGGCTGTTGCAACCAAAGATATTTGCCAGGGAATGAGCGTTAACGGTAAAACAGCAAAAACAAAAGCGACAATGAGGGTAGTGTTGTTTAGATGGTTTCGGGAATGGGATGATTTACTTTTTTCCGTGCGAACATAGGTTGATATTCTCATCAGTACCACCGGGGCGAACCGGCTTAAGGCGTGCGCCGCAATGAGAACGAGCGGGAGATGTGGGGCATCAATGGAAACGTATAGCGAAAATTTCGCCAGAAAAAGAAATATAAGCGAGACAACGCCGTAAGCCCCTATACGGCTGTCTTTCATAATCTCCAGAATGCGTTCTTTCGTATATCCGCCGCCGAACCCATCAAAAAAGTCCGATAATCCGTCTTCGTGCAAAGCACCGGTAACGGCTACCATGGCAATAATAGCTGCTGTTGCCGAGATCGTTTGCGGAAAGACAAGCATAAACAACAGGAAGATCGCTCCTCCTATCGCTCCTACGATTATGCCCACTAAGGGTAAAAAACGTAGAGACCGGGTGAGATTGTCTTCGGAATAATCTGTTCTTCCCACAGGTATCCGGCTGTAGAATTGCAGGGCATGCAAGAAGAGATTCAGTTGCTGTTTCATTTGTTTTGGGCTTCCTTTTTCCTCTTTAGCTTCATGATTTATCTTTAGTTGGATGCGTAATCTTTAGCTTCAGATTTCAACTTGAGCTATAAGTGCAATCTTTAATTGCATGTTTCATCTTTTATACGTGATGCACTCCGGCTTCGTCAAAACTTGCCATTTCGTTGAGAAAAATAAGTGCGGATTGGAGGATGGGATACGCCAGCGCTACGCCTGTTCCTTCGCCTAACCGAAGATCGAGATGCAGAACAGGGTCTCCTTTCATATATTCCACCATAGCTTTATGTCCGCGTTCGTTGGATGCGTGACTGAAAATCACATTGTCCAGGATATCCGGCTGCATCTCGTAAGCTGCCAGGAATCCCGATGAGGTAATGAATCCGTCCGCCACAATAAGCATATTCCGTTTTTTTGCTTCCAGCACTGCTCCGCATATCATCGCGATTTCCAATCCGCCGAAAGTAGCCAGTGTTTCAAGCGGTGTTTCCGGATGATATTTTTCCGAAACTTTTTTCAATACTTCCTGTTTATGCTGTAATCCTGCATTGTCAAGGCCTGCACCCCTTCCTACACACTCTTCCAAAGGAACGCCGGCAAATTTATGCAGCAACAGAGATGCCGGAGAAGTATTTGCGATACCCATTTCGCCGAAACCGATAATATTACACCCTCTTTCAAATTCTTCCCGAACGAATCCGGCACCCTTACTCATTGCCAGTCGGCAAAGTTCTTCACTCATAGCAGGCTCGTGAAGCATGTTCTTGGTTCCCCGGGCAAGCTTGCAGTTTATTACGTTTACACTTTCGGGAAAATCATAATCGACTCCGGCGTCAATCACTTTCAGTTTTATGCCGTGTTGGCGGGCGAACACATTTATCCCGGCTCCCCCGTTCACGAAATTCATCACCATTTGCCAGGTGATCTCTTTCGGGCAGGGACTTACTCCTTCGTCGGCAATCCCGTGATCGGCGGCAAAAACCAATATGGCCGGATTGCGTAGTTCGGGGGTCAGCGATTGTTGCACCATGCCTATTTTCAGCGCGATGTTTTCCAGTTTTCCGAGCGACCCGAGCGGTTTGGTCCGGGTGTCGATTTTGTGTTGTAATGCTTCTTCGAAATTCATGTTTATAAATGTTGATTTAGAACGATGAGGTATGAACGATGGTTTTCACTTTAACCGCAGCGGTATGCCCGAAACCATAAGGTAAACGTTGTCAGCCGTTGTGGCTATATGCTGGTTTACCCATCCCTGCAAATCGGTGAAATGCCGCGAGGCTTCATCGGGTGCATGCAGGCACATGCCTATTTCGTTGCTGACGACAATCAGGCGGAAATCCTGTTGAATAAATCTGTCCCATTCCGATTTTGCTTCTTCCAGAGAGGCCTGGAGACTGTATTGATTATCGTGGAAGATATTGGTCAGCCAAAGCGTAATGCAATCCAACAGTACTGTTTTTCCTTCCAGATGATGTTTGCTCAGCTGTTTTTCTTCTTCCAGTGTCTCCCATATTTCTCCGCGATCGGCCTGGTGACGGCGGATGCGTTGTTCGAAATCGTCGTCCCACCGGCGGGCGGTAGCCAGGTACAAAGGGTTGGCAGAACGTTCTTCCGCCAACCTTTGTGCAAACCGGCTTTTCCCCGATCGTTGCCCGCCTGTAATGAAAATAATCTCCCGCATTATTCTTTTGTATCCGGTTTTGAACAAACATCCGTTTTGTAAATCCATCGTACGGTATCACCGGGCTTTACATCGTAACGGAACGCCAGTTTTCCCGTACTCTCCTCATTTACGGTGTAATACCATGCCATCACGGTCCTTTCGGTCTTTATGCCGTTAATGGTGGTTACAAAGATATACTCTTTTACCGGATAAGACTCAATAGTGGCACAACGTTGAAGGGCGGTCATCGCCGTTATCCCTTCGAACCACTTTATCTGATGTGTTTCGTTGGGTTTCTCGTTGCCGTAATCGATCTCTACCGTTACTTTTTGTTGCTGGGCATGTATATTCAGCGCGAAAGCGCTTGCCAGAAGAAGGATGGTTAGTTTTTGTTTCATTGCATACTTTCATTAGAATGAATAGCTGACCGAACCCATGATGCTGCGTCCGGGCATATTGTAGCCGTCTTTTTCGGTGTAATTCTCATCGAACAGGTTGGACACGGAAATACCGACACGCGCCTGAGGCGTTACATTATAATAAGCCGAATAGTCAAAAATCAGATGATCGGAAAAAAGCAGTACTTTATCTCCTTTTTCATAACCGCCTTTGGTATAATAATCATCTTCCGTAATCAACGGACGAGCTCGTGAGAATCCGTCTTTTTCCAAACGGGTGCCTTTGTAACGAGCGTGCAGGCGGGTGGAAAATCCGTCGCGATGCTCATAATAAATACCGAAATTCCCATTCGCTTTGTGTACGAAAGTGAGGTCTTTTACTTTCTCCGTATCTTTTTCAGTAAAAGTATTATTAAGCATATAGGTCAATCCTCCGTAAATCTCCAGTTTATTGGTCCAACCGGCGAGTTGTCCTAAATTCACGGACGCGATCAACTCCAATCCGCTCATACGGGCCGATTCGGCGTTCATATAAAAAGTAGTGTCGTTTCTTACTTCGGTAACGATTTTATTTTTGTGGGCAGTATTAAAATAAGTCAGGTCGAAATAAAACGCGCCTTGGGTATATCCGATTCCTCCTTCGTAAGTTACCGATGTTTCGGGTTTCAGGTCGGCATTTCCCATGTATGCTCTTTTAAAAGGCCATCCGCCCACCATTGTGTTGACTTCGTAGAAGCCGGAAGTGGCGAAAGCGTCGGGGATACTAAAAGCGCTACCTACACTTGCATGAACATTGAATCCCTGTGGCAGGGTATACTTAAATCCCAAAGAAGGGTTGAAGTAGAAATAATTGTCCGAAGATCCATCGTTTTTCAAACTGTCGTGTTTGAATATTTCATATCTGATGTAATTCGCTCTTGCCCCGGCATTTACCGAAAGATTTTCCACATTGTAATTCATCTGCGCGAAGACCGAAGCACGCTGGTTCCGGTTATCGGGTTTATAAGGCGATGCTTCGGTACCTTTTGCCGATTCACGGTTCGATTTGTAATCCAACACATCGTAATCAATTCCTGTGAGGAGTTTTAACGAATTAAAATCATGTGTATTGTTTGTTCTGATACCGTATTCGGTTACATTGTCCCTAAAGGAAATGAAATTTGTAATACTATTTTCGTTGCCCTCGTAATTTGAATTTTTTTCATTGGAATAGTAGGGTGCGATTGTTAATTTATTATTTTTCGATGTGTGGGATACTTCTCCAAATATGTTTAAACGGTTAATATCTTTTTTGGAAGCCAATTGTGTAAAATAGTTGCCGGGGCTTTTTACATCGTAAGCCATATTGTAAAATGAAGATACCGAGGCATTCCATTGATTGTTGATGGCATAATTCAGTTTTCCGAAAAGCTGAGACATCTGGTAGGTGGTATTCGGATAAATATCGCCGTATGATTTTTTATCCAGGATCAGTTCTTCCGTTTCGGAGGTTTTCAACAGGTTATTCGCGCCAATACGGAAATCTTTCAACTGCATCTGGTTCGAGAATCCTACCACGACTCCCACTTTGTCCGATAACATACCTGAGGCATCCGCTTCAAAGGATGTCGTACCGAAACTACCGCCCCTGAGTGTAACCTGCGCCGATTTATCCAACGTAGCTTTTTTCGTAATGATGTTGATGACGCCACCCATGGCATCGGTACCGTAAAGTACGGAATAAGGGCCTTTTACTACTTCGATACGTTCGATGATCGATGTCGGCAGGGTTGCCAAATTACTTGTTCCCGACGGTAATCCGTCGATCATCACAATCGTATAACTGCGGGAATGTGCCGTGGGAGAAAATCCACGCATCCCTACCGTCGCGAGCGCACCCGGATATTGGATAATATCAAGATTCGTTGCACGTTTGAGTAATTCGGCCACATTATCCGCAGGAATTGTGGCAATCTTTTTACTGTCGATGATTTCCACTTTCTGCGGAATGTTTTTTAACGGAAGACCCATACGGGTTGCCGTAACGACGACTTCGTCCAGATCATACGACTGTTCGGTGGTTTCCTGCGCCTGCAGGATTGCACCGGCGAAAAACAGGGCAATCATGCCCGAAAGAAATTTTTTGTTCATTTTTTTAAAAATTTACAGTTAAACAGTTAAACTTGTTTGAACCATAAACTTTCGAGGGAGAGAGAGTGTCATGAAATTTCCGGCAAATGGAAGCAAAAATACCGGAAATGCATTTCAACGCCGCTTTTATCCCGAAAGCTTGGATGGCTGATGCTTTCGGGCAGGTCTTCCGGCTCGTTCCCGGTTATCCGTTGCCTTCCCATCCGCCGGTTGGCGGACAGTGACTTTCGCATTTAAAAATGCCGGATAACCGTATCTGTGGAACTATTTTGTTAAGCAATGCGCAGAGGTTAAGCTTGCTTGAACTCTGTCGTTGCGAGAAATAGTCTAACTTTAGTGAACATACGGCTGCGGGTACAGCTTCGGCTTCTTTGCTTACGGCAAATTACCGAATTCCTTTATACCCGAAAGCGGTGCAAAGGTACTACTTTTATTTGGGATCGGGAAATGAAGGGGTTGTAGTTTCTATGGGATTGCCCTTTGTTTACATAATTCACCGGGATCTGCTTTGAACCATGAAATGAAACTACTACGGAGTACTTATGAGAGTTCTTTCATTATATTTATTCAACCGGTGTTAATATTGCCGCCCAGCCTCCACCTTTAGCCATATCAATTTCTAAAGTCTGATCTTTAAGTATATAAATTTCATCCGTTTTAAAATCTGAACCATACTTGTTGGCGTTGATCCCGTCTTTAAGTATCTGAGCTTTGTATTTTGCGTTACTTATAAAATCAAAATGAATACTGAGTTTGCGCTGATCCCAGTTTGTTAATGAAGCAACAAACCATTTATCTCCATTTCGACGAGCAATTGCAAGATATTTACCCGCTTCAGCCACTATGGCTTTAGTCTCGTCCCAGACAGTCGGTATTTGTGCGATAAAAGATGTAAAATCAGGAGTTTTGTAATAATTAGACGGACTGTCGGCAAACATTTGTAACGGGCTTTCAAAAGCAATAAACAAAGCTCCCTGATGTGCTCTTGTTCCCTGACTCATAGGATGAATAAAATTCATATGAAAATCGTTCTCCGTGGCATTTACCGTTGCTCCCGGCGTATAATCCATCGGTCCTGCCACCATGCGGGTGAACGGTAATATCAGGTCATGATTGGGAGTAATATCGTGAGAGGATTTATTGTGTTCTAATCCGTAAACACCCTCATAAGTCATCACATTAGGATATTTACGATGTAATCCTGAAGGTTTGAATGAACCGTGAAAATCAACCAATAATTGTTTTTCAAAAGCAACTTTTCCTACTTCTTCATAGAAATTCACCATCTCCTGATCGTTGCGTTGCATAAAATCTATCTTTACTCCTTGTATACCCCACTGTCTATACAACTCCAGTATGCCTTCTATATCTTCCGATAACGGATTCCACAGTGCCCATAATACGATACCCACATTCTTCTCTTTTCCGTATCTTACCAATTCCTGTATGTCGATATCTTTGTTTGATTCACGGATATTCCATGTACCCGCCGACCATCCTTCATCAAGTAGTATATATTCTAAACCATAGTTTGCAGCAAAATCAATAAAATATTTATACGTTTGGGTATTCACCCCTGCTTCAAAATCTACGTTGTAAACATTCAAAGTACTCCACCAGTCCCAGGAAATACGTCCGGGCTTTATCCAAGTCTTATCTCCTTCTACACCCGGTGTGGATAGTTGATAAACCAAATTGTTTTCGAGTAAAGATTTGTCGTCGGGTTCTATTATCAGCAATCTCCAGGGAAAAGTTCTTTTCCCGCCGGTTTCCGCGATATAGTCGGCATTCCTAATTATTTCCTCATTCCGATCAGAACCCTCTTTGATCTGTTTTTCCAGGATAACGGGCGGAAAGACTCCATTCAATGTTTTATCAGCGGTTCCTGATAAAAACAAATTTGGATAATCGAACAAATCAGCTTCCGTAATAACCATTTTTGCACCCGATTCCGCAGATAAATAGATGGGTAGAAAGGCATACTGCTGATTGGGAATATCCGTAATGGGTAGATAATCGAAATGTCCTTCACAATGTGTGATAAAATTCGGGCTGGTCTCTTTCGGCCAATACGCACTATAATCACCCCCTAAGTTAAATTCCACTGTTTCCTTTTCAACATGTATCTTTGAGGAAGGCAATGACGTCTCGAATCGATAAGCCGTACCATTGTTATAGACTCGGAATGTAACAGAGTACCCTTCCTTAAAGTTCAGACTCATTTGATTGTAGTGGTCTCGTACATACCTGGATTTAGTGGGAACCAAAGCTTCAGTAGTTTCGTCTACGCTATTTCGGGTGACCTTTTGTGCTGATGTATTCATTCCGAATATAACATTGCTTTCTTCAACGTACATTGCTATTCGACTAAGTTTCAAGATTACTTCATTCTGGTAGCGGATACTCCACATCAGTTCTTTTCCATCTGAAACAGTAACTTCAATTTTCTGATCAGGAGATGAGATAACATAATCCTTTGCCTGAACGAGATTAATTGAAAGTAAGCAAAGTAAGATTAAAGCGGTTGTTTTGTTCATATTTAATTTATTTAAACCAACTATTTCGTTAAGCAAGTGCAGAGGCAAAACTTGTTTTGAACGTTTTCGTTAAGCTAAATGAGCAAAAGGGAAGTTTACTTGCCTTTTTTGCCATAGCGAGAAAACGACTAATGTAATTGAACTATTTATATACACGTCCTATCCCTTCTTTAATCGCATTCCATTGATTGTTGTTAATCACATGAGAAATTTCAAATACCATTAACCCATCTGTGTTTTTCAGACATAAATATACGGCATCGGATACAGCTGAATCCCTGTTCCCATAAGCATAAGTCCCGATAGAACCATATACCTTGCAGTCTCCCATTGTATAGGCTGAATAGGTTGTTACGAAATTTTCTACTGTCCAATCCGAGCTGGGATTTTCGGATCTCCAAACATGATCAGCATACGCTCCTAATGAAAAAACATCTATCTGGTCGGCGAATCCCGTTTTATTATACGTTTCGGTATATATGCCGCTGGCGGTAGGCTTATACTCTTTGCTTGCCCAGTTTTGACCAACAGTATAACGCGAACTCCAATGTGCCGATGCCCATAAATGGAGTTCTAGTTCAGGATTGATCGATTTCACTTTCGAACGGATATTTGTAATGAGGTTGGTTATTGTCATAGAACGGAATTCGATCCACTGGCTATAGAGCGGACCAATGCCTCCGGTACTGGTGATAATATCATTTTTGTTAGAAACAGTTAATCCGCTGTATGCTTCGAATGCTTCAATAGTAGCATCTCCAAATCCATAATTGGCCCCCTCCCAGCGGCAATAATCCAAGCAAATCCCTTTCAATTTCGGGTATTTCGTTGCAATCTCTTCAATTATTGAAATTATAAAAGATTGTACTTCGGGCAGACTTGGGTCTAACGCCGCAGATGGTCCGGCTTGATCACGTATATCCACGAGATGCTCCGGGTTGTTGTCCGGCATTTCCATTTGGGTTTTTCCATCCCATGAGTTGTCATCATAGACCAACCCCTCTTTCGTATTAGTATCACCATATCCCGTAACTGAAAGACTCGCAATCACATTCATATCCAGACGTTCCGCTTCTTCGATCCAAAAAGCGAGATAATCCCAGTCGCGGTTTACGGTTTCAGTACCCCATTTGGTCAGTTGTGGTAAAATATCGCTATCATATAATGCATAACCAATACCGGGTTTCACATCTACATATATTTCATTAAAGCCGGTCTCTTTCATCTTTTCCATATAAGACGTAATATTACTTTTTCCCGCGAATCTACTAAAATTAGCATGGACATCGATCCACATCTGAATCGGCTTCATAGGTTCGTCCGGTTTCTCTATTTCTATGGGAATCTCTTGATTATTATCCTCGCTGTGCTTAGTATCGTCTTTAGAACAGGCGAAAAAAGAGCTGAATGCAAAAAGGAATACAAATAAATAGTTCTTCATAATTTAATATTTATACGTATTAAGATGTATTTTATTGGAATAATATAATAATAGATTTTACTTTTCTTCTATTTCGGCACGATCAATTCCTTTCCTAATATCGTCCCAAAGATTATAATGTATCACCTGTACGATGTCAAATACCATCAATCCGGCAGTTTGGGTAAGGCAAACATAAACAGCATCTTCGATGTTCTTTTTATTGTTCTCACCATAGATCGTCCCATAGATCAAGCAGTCGTCTCCGATAAGCTTATATGCTCTGTCGATGGCATATTCTATCGACTCATTGTTGTCTAATCCATATACGTCATACAGATAGGCTCCCAGCATGAATACATCTAATTGGTCGGCAAAGCCGGTGTTTTTATATGTTTCGGACGCCCATTCCGGAAACATCTGTGATGGATCGTAATGATTTTTACTTGCCCAGTTCTGACCATTTCCATAGATTGAATGAATCCATGAGGCTGCCCAGTAATTTAAATCAATATCCGGTTTTATCGATTTGATAGTTTTACGGATATCGGTGATAAGATTTGTAATGGTAGCTGACCGGAATTCCCACCACTGTTTATAATATTTTCCCGGTAGACGATTTCCCTCCTCATCGAAAGTAAAAATATCTTCAGGGAAATGCTCTATTTTTTCATTAATGAATTTTTCAAACGTGACGCGTGTTGAATCTGAAAAATCATAGTTGGCATTGCTATAGCGACAATAATCGAGAGCAAAAGCGTCAAAATCGTAGTTGGAAACAATCTCTGAAATATAGTCTGTGACAAATTCTTTTACTGAGGATAATGAAGGATTCAGAAAAACAGCATATTCATCCGTTTCTTTCATGCTTATTAATCCATTCGGAGTGTAAGCAACACAAACTTTATCGTCCCACGATTCATTTTCATAAGCTGTTCCTGTTTTTGTTTTAATCAGTCCAGCCGGTAGTATCCCTGCCGAAACAGTTACTCTCATATTTCGTTTACGTGCTTCATCGATAAAAAATTGCAGATAGTCCCAGTCGCGTTCATACACGTATCCGTCGCCAAAAGTTGTTAATGGTTCCAGAATTTGACTTTTATACAACACATCCCCCTGCATTGGTCGTACATCCACCACAATTTCATTAAATCCGGTACTTTTAGCTAAATCTAAATAGTAGCTGATACTATCTTGACTGGAGAAGCGTTTGAAATTGGCTTCGGCATCAAGCCAAAGCAGTTTAGGTTTTTCGTTAATTGTTTCCTTTTCTTGTGGTGAGCAAGAAATACAGGAAAAAACGGTTATTATTAAAATCCAACTATACCTCATCCTATTCATTATAAATTGATTCTATAAAAGAGAGAAAGCCTTTACTGGCTTTCTCCCGATATAAGTCATTTATTCGAAGCAGGTTAATTTATACGTATAAAGACCAAGCCGGCCAAACCATACTGCCAGATAAGCTTCCTTTGCATCTTCGTCCCAATACCAATCGACCCAAGCACCAAAGCTCCATCCACGATTCACGACCTCTGCAATATTCAGGTTTTCGTGGGCCAATGTTTGAAGGTCTGATGAAAGCACCGCTGCTGCATGATACCATCCCGTCCCGCTTGTTACCACGACATAATTTTTGCCATTGATAACCAGTGCAGAAACAACAGGTGCGCGACCGCCGGTACGTGCCGTAGAGCATCCTGTACCTACCCACCAGCTTTGTAATGTATTTTGCCACAATCCCGGCATAACGGATACTGTAGAGCCGGCAAACGTATTTACATAGCAGTGAATGGAATTTGCAGCACTTGCCGTACCTTCGGTATCTCCCACTACAAAACTGGGTTGATCGGAATCGTCAAGAGGGGTGATCATTTGAAATCCGCTACAGTCGTCGCTGGCATAACCCGTTTCTACAATGGAATAGTTTGATGCCAATTGGCCGTTTGTTACTTTTACACGATAGTGTTCCCCTTTACTTCCGCGAGGTGCCAGAGCAGTAATCCATGCGTTGCCTGTAATGTCACCGGCCACTTGGAAATTACTCGATCCGTCGGTGGTAGGTGTCATATTAATGGATGTTTTACCGACGGATTTAGGAGTCTCCGTTGGAGTTGTCCAATAGAAGAATTCAGTTTCATTATTTTTTGTTACGGCTCCAATCATATTTCCTGTATAGTCTGATGTAATCAACTTTAAATCGGTAGGAGAAATAGAACCCAGATTGAGCATTCCGGCATCATTTAAAGTGGTTTTATCAACTACTTTTAACCCATACGGAGAAGTTGGATCAGCATCAATATATGCACGTGAAAGCAATACTATGTAGTTACCGCAATAAGCATGATACAGTAGTAAATCACCGTAGAGCTTAGAGTCCGCATAATCAAAATTGTTAACTTCTCCCGGGTAACCTAATTGTGTAAAATCTTTCCTAGTACCTATTTCGGCATAGCTGAACCCTTCGCCATAGGGCAATTGGTCTGAAATTCCCCAGGATACAATATAATCGCGTTTATTTTGCTTATCTTCAGAGGTGACCGTATATCTTACTCCACCTTCTTGTGCAAAGTTTTGGGGAATTGTAGGGTCGGGTGAAACGGTTGCACCTTTGGAAAGATAAAAAGTCGCGAAAGCAGAGTCCAGAACTTCTACTGCATCAAGGTAAGGAGACACTTTAACAGTTATTGTGTTGTCATCATTAATAACTGCTCTGAAAAATGAGTTATCTTTACCTTTCACCGAGAAAGAATTAATTATTGCAGCTTCATTACCCAGGTCTTCGTCATTACAGGCACTGAATAAGAGAATGAGTGCCAAAACGAATATAGAATGTATTTTTAAATTTATTTTTTTCATTACAAAAGAATTTAATAATTAATTATGCAAATCAGGAGTGAATCTATTCATAAAATCCTCTTACGCGATACTGGCGAGTTGTTTCAACGCCAGATGTTACAGTTATAATGATACCTTCACCTGTAATATCATGCTTTCCTGATAAAGAAGGTGTGATGAATTCGTCATATGTCACTGTTGCTATTAAATAGACGCTGGTCAAATCCACATCGTTTTCCAGTGATTTAGGAATCGCAAATAGGATTAGCCCATAACCACCGTCAACATCTTCTTGAGTGAAGCTTCCTTCAACTATATCGCCATCCTTATTGAATTCTGTGATTTCACCTCTAAACTCACCTGCGTTATGGGATGTTTTGCAAATCATCTGTGAGATAGTATTTGTATCGTGTACAAATACAAATTCTTCATTTACATCGGCGCAACTCCACATTGAGATTGCCATTGAAACGGTTAGAATCAATATTCCGATTTTATGTACTATTTTCATCTTTGTCTTAATTAATATTTTGATTACCAATAGGGATTGTTTTCACATAAGTTGTTGTTCGCGATCTCTGAGGTAGGCAATGAAAAATAGTAATATCTTTCAAAGAAAACTCTCGGGGTACCACCATCCACATTCACTTTTTCGTAAGTGAAAGTTTCGTCGGCATTTTTTGTAATTTTTACACCATAAGCATTCTTTCCGTTGATTACATTTTCTGCCAATCTCCAGCGACGCAAATCCCAATAACGAAAACCTTCACCCGCCAATTCCACACAACGTTCTTTACGCAGCAAGGACATAAATGCTTCCTGGTTTGGGGCATCCGATGTTGTCTTTTCAGGTAGTCCAACACGTGCTCTTACTTCGTTCAAAGCACCGAGCGCCTCCGATTGATAGCGGGTATAATCTAATTGAGCATATGCTTCCGCTTTGTTCAATAAAACTTCAGCGTATCGAATGACTGCATCATACTGGTAGCTGCCTTTTGTAACGAAGTCGGAGTTTCCCTCTTGTAGGTATTTACGTAAGTAATAGCCGGTAGGGGTATGCCCTCCGGTAGAAGATGACTGTTGAAATTCAACAAATCCGTCGGCACCGTCTACAAATGTCTCCATTTCTCTACCTTCCCATTGACTTCCATTATAGAGAATCGTTGCATGAAAACGAGGCTCACGGTCGTTATATGGGTCTGCATGGTTCTCGTCATATGTATTCCAATTAAACTCAGTTCCATCCGAGAATTCATACATATCGGCCAAATCACCTGTCGGTACATGTTCTGCATAGATAGCTGAGGTACCGTGAACAGCTCTATCGCCAAAAGGACGGTTGTAGCTGTCAAAACTGTGCGTAACACTTCCACTCAGGAAATACAAAGAGAAAAGAATTTCAGAAGAGTTGTCCTGACCGCCATCTACCTGGAATACTTTCGCGTAGTCAGGGGATAGCGCACCACCCAATTCTTTCACTTGTTCAGCAGCGTCAACAGCTATCTGCCATTTTCCGGCATATAGTGCCATGCGTGAGAGCAAGCCGTAGGCTGACTTCTTGGTTGCACGTCCTTTCCAATTTTCGGGCCAGGATTCCGGTAGATTCTCTGCAGCCCAAAGCAGCTCGTTGATGACGAATTCCCAACTCTCTTCTTCAGTTGCCCTGGCTCTGTGGATATCTTCCTGATAAGCGCCGTCATCTACCCCATTGACGCCTGAAACATCCGTACGAATAATTACACCTCCATATACTCGAATAAGGCGATAATAAGAGAATGCTCTACAAAAGCGTACTTCTGCCCTGCGGACATTACTCCACTCCTCACCATATTTCTCTACTCCATAATTTTTGATTTCATTCAGAAGTACATTTGCCCGACGAATGCGGTCCGTATAAACCTGATTCCAATTTTCAAAGGCGCCTGCACTACCTGTTACGAAAGCACTGGCTTGCAGCAACGATTTATTGTACGCATGATTATAAATATCCCAGGAAGTGGACTTCATAATATCCGAATAGCTGTCATAAAACTGGGTACGACTGTTCGCAACTTGTGAAACATCGGTAAATGTTTTATATGACGCCGTAATATACATTTCGGCAGCACTTTCAGTGCTCCAGATTGCTAAATCAGACAGATCCTTCGTATTATCTATGTCTAAAACGTCTTCTGTACAAGCAGACAAAAAGAAGAGTCCGAATATAGCAATGCTTAATAAAAAATATGATTGTTCTTTTTTCATTTTTTTCTTCTCCTATCATTAGAATGATACATTAATACCCAAAGTGTACGTCTTTTGTTGCGGATAATAACCGTTACTTACCGACGGACTTTCAGGATCGATATATTTAAAGTGGCTCAATGTAAGCATGTTTGTACCGGCCAGATAAATATTAACCTGACTAAGGGGTGTATTTCTTAATAGTTTTTCAGGAAAGTTGTAGCCTATATTGGCATTCTTCAAACGCAAATAATTACCGTTAACTACCCACCATGTAGATTGCCAGGCATTGTTTCCATTAGCAACTGTGCTTAATCGCGGATATCGAGCATCTGTGTTCTCAGGAGTCCAGGCTCCCTCAATACGATAATAGGGAGAATTACCACTCTCCGGGAAAGTTGCCGTATATACCGTAGAGGCGGTTACCCCCGAGTCGTAAACGCCGGAGAGTTCATAATCGGTATTAGCCACTCCTTGCCATAATATTGTTATGTAGAAGTTCTTGTAAGAAACTTCCATATTCAGCGCATAGTTTATTTCAGGGATAGCACCATAACCGGTTTTTACATAATCATATTCCGAACTGATAATTCCATCACCATTGATATCTTTGTATTTTAAATCGCCCAGTCTGATAACTCCTGAAGGTGCTGCCGGATAATTTTCAATTTCTTCCTGGGTTTGAAACAGACCAAGTGCCTCATAGCCATATCTGGCACCAATTGATTCGCCTATAATGGCACGATAATTAGGTCGGTTGTCGCTAATTATTCTGGACAATACCTTGTTGCGTGCAAAAGCAAAATCACCTTTTAATGAATAATTCCAATCCGAGTTAATACGGTTGAAGTGTTTAAGGGAGAGTTCGAACCCTTTATTCTCTACTTTACCGGAATTTTGATATTGGGGAAAATATCCACCTAATGATGGGGGATAGTTACCGCTTTGTGCTTCCAGGATATCTTTGGTCAGTTTATAGAAAACATTCAATTCCACACCCAGTTTTTTGTTCCATATGTCGAAATCAATACCAACGTTGTAACTGTCGGTTGTTGCCCATGTAAGATTACTATAAACATAGCTATTTGTAGCGTAGAATTGGGAAATTGATCGATTGCCTAAGACCATGCTATTGTTTGCCAACGAATAGAGTGAAAAATGTTGGAATGGATCAACAGCGTCATTTCCACTTTTTCCATAGCTGGCACGAATTTTTAAATAATCTACGTTAGGCACCGCGCTTCTGAAAAAATCTTCTTCCGAGATGACCCATCCAAGTGAAGTGGAAGGGAAGAACCCCCATCGGTTACCCGGTGCAAAGATATAGGACCCATCATAGCGGAACGCTACTTCAGCAAGGTATTTGGTGGAATAGGCATAGTTAATACGGCCAATATAAGATAATTGACCTCCGGAGTATCCGTGAGAACCGGTAATCGGTGTCTCGGGAAGAGTTGTACCTAATGATAAATCTACAGGTTCGTCACTATAATACCCTCTTTTCACCCCTGTCATCGTATTAGAATAGCTTTTTTTTGCTTCATAAGCAAACATCGCACCAACATGGTGATCTTCAAAATCGCGGGAATAATCGATTTGCGGGCGAAGCAACCAGCTATCACCCCAAGACGATGCTTTCAGGTAAACATTATCGGGACTGTATCCACTGGCGCCACCCACTCCTTCATCAAAATTTTGATTCACATAGTATAGTTCATAGTAGCGGTCATAGTTGGAGTCAATAGTAGTGCCATAATTATAAAAGCCAAACATGGAGACTCTTAGACCTTTTAGAGCGCTTAACAGATCAGAAAAGTCATATTCCAATTTGACATTAGAGTCAAGATTCCATCTGGATTGGCGTTTATAGCCGGATTCAGTAAGTGCGGCATAACCATTTACCAGGTATGTTGAACCGTTCCAGGCAACGGGTAATCCATTGTAATCGGATTTAATGATTGGAATTGAGTTGATAGCTTGTCTTACAGGGCTAAATTCACCCTGGTTACTTATATCAGTTCCGGGCCAATCTCTGTCGGTACGGTAACCTGCCATATTTACTGTTAATTTTAGGTTGTTCGCTACCTGAACATCCAGGTTTGTGCGGAGATTATAACGGGTAAATCCTGTATTTATCATTGTTCCTTCCTGATCCATGATACCAAGACTGGCATAATACTTTGTTCTTTCAGTACCTCCGGAAGCAGAAAGATTGTGTTGATTCATGACGCCGGTTCTGAAAATTTTATCCAACCAATCGGTCTGTCCCCATACGCTATTAGGATCATTGGTCATCACTTTGTTTTGAATATCGGCAGACCAGAGAGGTGTTAATCCGTCCATTGAGCGGGCTTTGTTATGCCAATACATATAATCTGAGGCATTCAGCATCTCTGGCATAGCTGTGTTCTGAGTCAGTGTTACAGATCCATCGTAAGAGATTTTTTGCCGGACCTTCTCCTCCTGTTTTGGTGGTTATCACAATAACCCCATTAGCCCCTTGTACACCGTAGATTGCGGCCGATGCATCCTTCAGCACGGAAACAGATTCAATATCATTTGGGTTTACGTAATCAATAGGGCGAGGTACACCGTCAACAATTATCATGGGAAAATTATTACCGGTGAAAGAGTTAATCCCTCGCACATATAATGCCGTACCGTCTTCACCGGGTTTCCCGGACCTTTGAATACTGGTCAATCCCGGGATCTTCCCTGTAAGCATATTTGAAACGTTCTGCACCGGAGCTTTCAGTAGATCTTCCGAAGTTATTTGCGAGACTGCTCCAGTCATATGGATTCGTTTTTGGGTTCCATAACCTACAACTACTACTTCTTCCAATGCTTTTGTATCTTCCTGCATAACAATATCAAATGTTACCTTTCCAGATGTATTGATATCTTGTGCCAGATACCCGATATAGGAAATATGGATCACGGCATTGTCTTCAACGCTTAAAGAAAATTTCCCGTCTATATCGGTTACCGTACCATTCGTTGTGCCTTTTTCTATAATATTGGCCCCGATAATCGATTCACCGTTTTTATCGGTAATGGTTCCGGTGATCGTTTTTTTCTGTTGCCGGGTGGAACCCTCCTCCTTTGCCGGTTTTTTCATGATATACACCTGCCGGCCGTCGATCTTGTACGTATTTTGCGTATTCGCAAAAAGCAGGTCGAGGACCTTCTCAATCGATTCATTGCTCACCCGTAGACTGACCTTCCGGTTAAGATCCACATCGTTGTTGTTATAGAAAAAAACCATGTTACTGGTTGTCTCAATAACACGAAGAATCTCCCTTACCGGTTTATCCGTCTGATAAATGGTGATTGCCTGTGCATTTGATTCCCCAAGGAAAAACAATTGTACAAAACAGATCATGACGATGACCTGAACTCGTTTTCGTTTAAACCCGAATTTGATTTGCTTCATGACATAGTAAATAAATGAATTAAACTAAAATGATTGATTAAACAGTATTCTGTATTCGTTGTCCTTTACGCCGAAATTAAACGAAGCTATTTGTGACAAGTGGTTGAGTAAATGTGAAAGATCCTCTTTCAGTTCCAGTTTACCCGAACATAGGGTTCCGGACGGTTGCGGCGGAAAGATCATGGTAACATTATAATAACGGGCCAATTGTAAAAGAATGTTTTCAATAGGCTCATCCTTGAATATATATATGCCGTCGCGCCACGAAGTGTACATCTCCGCATCTACTGTTTCCACGCTGCTACCTTGTCCGGTGTATGTATATGACTGATTGGGAACCAGCCGTGTATTTTTCCCGTTCAACCTGACATCCACCGATCCGTTCACTAAAACGACCCTTTTCAGGGCGTCTTCTTTGTATGCCGACACATTGAAAGAAGTACCGAGCACATAGATCTCCAGTTTGTCCGTCTTAACCAGGAAAGGCCGGTTTTCATCCCGTTGCACCTCGGCATATACTTCCCCGTCTACATAAATCTCTCTTTTATAATCGGGGAAAGTAGTCGGATAGATCACCGTTGTACCGGCATTTACCCACAACGAAGTCCCATCCGCAAGTGTTAAGGAAGCCCGTTTTCCGTACGGCACGTATAATTGGTTATAAGATAGCTTCGCTTCGGGCGGATGAATAGTCCCGGGACTTACCGCCTCATTATTCACAGTGAATAATCCTGTGCTGTCGTACTTTATCTCCGCATCTTTTCCATCGATCTCAACCTGCCTGTCTTCAGTGACAATGCGTATTTCCCCGTGAGTTTGCGGTTGATGAAGCGATTGAAATTGGGCATAATCCACATCCGGACTATGATACACATCATTCTTCTCGAAAAGAAAGATAAGGAATGAGCCGATGATAATTACACTACAGGCTGCAATAGCCAGGTATTTGTACAGACGTACTCCTTTCCGTTTGTTCTTCAGCGATTTTCTGGTTATATCAATTCTTTTCCACAGCCGGTCTTTTCGCGCCTGCGGTACCTCGTGCCGGCTTTTTCTTATAGTATCCAACAGCATATTGGCAGAAATAAATTCATTGATGTCGATCTTCTTCCGGTCAATGAGTTCCGACCAGAAGAGTTCGCTCTCCCTGGTGGGGGAAATCATCGATTCAATGAAGAAATCGTCGTCGAGAAAATCAATGTCTTTATAGTAGGTATAGTCTGTTCGCATTTCTTATCTGTATGTTTTTTATTTAATTGATCGTTCTTACTATTAATCGGAGGTAAGGGAAGATGAAACGTCTTTATTTCGAAGTCTGGAGACAGCCCTGTGGACCAAGGTTTTGACCGACTGGTAATTGATCTGCATGATCTCCGATATCTCATCATAAGAGAGTCCTTCGATAAAACGTAAATGAACGGCCTCCCGCTGATGTCGGGTCAGGCCTGATAACAAGCGGTTGACCAGTCTTTTCTTATCGTTTTCCTCTTCATTCTCAATCCATACCTCCTGGCTGTTTTTTTCGGCGAACAAATCTGATATATCATTCAAATTTTTCACATAGCGTTTGTTACCTTGCAATAAAAATAAAATCCGGTGACGGAACGCTGCTCTGAGGTAGTGCTGTAAATTGGAGATACCCTCAAGCCTCTTCTCATTTGTATAGACATCAATAAACACATCGTGAATCGCATCTTCTATGATGCCTATATCGGAATGAAACGACAAGCCATAGGCATACAGGTTATCCGCATACGTTCTATACATAAACGCAAGCAGGTCTTCGTTCCCATCGTACGCTGCATCCTGACCGGATCGGATCAGTATGGTCTTCTTTTTTTTCATTCTTTTCAAATCAATCTCCATGATGCTGATTTTGATAAGGAGAATATCGAACTATCATCTGATATTCCTGAGAGTCGAACGAATGTATCCTAAATGTATAATTCAAAACGGGTATTTGTTATTGAGTATTGTTTTATATGAATCCAAACAGTTTTCAGCGCTAAAATCCCTGCCTCGTTTCCTTTCGATTTCATCAGATTATTTCTTTCAGACTTTTCGAATTTATTCTCCTATTTGAGTCGCTTGCTCCTCGATTTCCAATTCTCGCTGTGGCATAGTGCAAATGAATTTAACTTCGTTTTCTTCCTTCGCACCTCACCCAAACTCAAACAAGTTTGTTTTTTTGTTTCGGTTTGTCGTCAGTTGACCTCTGCTCATACAGCTTTCGAAATAGTTCAATTACATTAGTTGTTTTCTCGCTATGGTAAAAGGCAAGTAAACTTCCCTTTTGCTCATTTAGCTTAACGAAAACATTCGTATATAAAAAAGGGAAAAATAATGAAAAATAGTATCCAATTTAGTTGTTAAAAAACATATACAGGTCGAATTTTGCCTGCTTATCGTGTTTCGGTTCGTTAATGGCTCATTATGGCCAAAATTTCCGTATGCTCCCGGAATAACAAGGCTCGCGCGACCACCCTGCCTGTCAGCAGGACTGAATGAAACTGCTTCGTATCGGCTTATTTACCGATACTAAACTTATATAGGTATATAATAGGATATTAAGAACTCGAATAATGGAACAAAATAACCTATTTTTTCCCATTCCGCAACCGTTGTTCGGATACGGGAAAGACGACAGGTTTGCCCGATATGGGATTGGTTTTTACAATCACGACCGTATTATATACGTTTTCGATGTGTTGATAGGTGAGTACTTCTTCTGGTGCACCCTGGCAAAAAGTCGTTCCGTCTTTCATCATCATCAGGAAGTCGCAGTATTCGGCGGCGAGTGAGAGGTCGTGTACGATCATCATCACGCTCAGTTTCATATCCTCGTTCAGCCGCTGGATAAGATTCATAAACTGCATTTGATGGGTGATATCGAGATGTGATGTAGGTTCGTCGAGCAATAGCAGACGAGGGTGCTGCGACAAGGCACTGGCAATATTGGCCATTTGGCGCTCGCCGCCGCTCAACTCCGCCATTGATTTGTTGCGCAGACGATACGTATTGGTCAGGTGCATATAGTGATGCGCTATCTCAATATCTTCTTTCCTGTCGAAGAACTGGAACCGTTGACGATAGGGGAGTCGTCCCATCAGCACATATTCCTCTACCGACAGTTCTGCCGTTTCGGAGAATTGCGAAACGATGGCGAGCTTTTGCGCTTTTTCCCTCCAGGTAAGTTTCGATAGGTCGCTTCCCTCAAGTAGGATGCGTCCATCCTTTAAGGGTAATGTTCCCGAAATTCCCCTGAACAGCGTGGTTTTCCCCGATCCGTTGGGCCCGATGATCCCGGTAAACGACCCTTCCGCGAGCGACAGGTTGATACCGTATACCCGGAAGCCGTTACCATATCCGCAGGAGAGGTTTTGTATATCGAGGAAATATTTCATACGATTAGTTTATCTTTTTTATGGTGTATGGAATCTTCGGATGTTTAGCGATTATTTCAATCATCTCGGTTTTATACCTTTTTGGATTGTAACTCTTTTCGTCTCGCGTTACTCAGCAATATAATAAAGGCCACGCCTCCTACAATGCCGGTGATCACTCCGATGGGCAGTTCGTTGGGCGAAATAATGGTGCGTGCCATCACATCACACAGGATCAGGAATATGCTGCCGCTCAGGAAAGAGGAAATAAGCAGTATGCGGTAATCAGTGCCTACCCATAGGCGTACGATATGTGGGATGACCAGTCCCACGAACCCGATGATCCCTGCCACGGCTATGCATGCCCCGGTGAGCAGCGAGGTGACGATAAATAGAATACGGATCACGCTGTTCGCGTTAAACCCCAGATGCCTGGCCTTTTCCTCGCCCAGTCGCAGCGCGTTGAGGGGCATCACGAACAGGTATGATACGATCAGGCAGAACATCGAAAGGGCGATCATTACCGTGATCATGGTGCTGTTCGATTCGTTGAGCGATCCCATGATCCAGAAAACAATGCCGTGAATGTTATCGGTGGAAGTGACGGACATGAGAAACATCATCAGCGATGAGGAAATGAAGCTGATCATGACGCCGATAAGCAGCATCCGGTTGACACTGAGTCCGCCTCTTCCGAGGCTGAGGGTATATACAAGGAAGATAGTCGCGAAAGCGCCGATAAACCCGGCTAACGGCAGGAACAGGATATTGAGCAGGTGTAGTCCCGCTACAATGGCGAAGGTGACACCCAGCGACGCACCGCCGGAGATCCCGAGCGTATAGGGTTCTACTAACGGATTCCGGTAGATCCCCTGCAATATGGCGCCGGCCAGGCTGAGGCTTCCACCGATGGCCAGGCCGAGCAGTGTCCGGGGAACGCGGATGTATGCCAGTACGCCGTACTCCATACTCTCTTTATCGGAAAGAATGCGCGGCAAATCTCCGATCCGTATCGGGATCTCGCCCATGCCCAGCGAAAGCAGAACGGCTCCCGTTACTCCCACCAGAAGCAGTAGAACGTATATGCCCCAAATCCATTGTTTTTGTCCCATTCCTGTGTGATTAAATACCATTGGCCAACTAAGAATAATGAGAGAATTATTGTTCTGAAGCCGGTGCTGGTACGGCAATTAATATTCAATTCCTTTCCGGCTTCGTATCTTCCGGTCGTAAGGGTGTTTCAGCTTTTTACAGAACGTGACGTAATCGGCGAGTTCCATTATGTTCTCCGTCGCGGTCCTACCCGTCAGCACGAGTTCCATATTGGTCGGTTTGGTTCTTATCAAATCGAGCAATACGGATTCGTCCAGATAGTGATCACGGACGGAAATAAGGATTTCGTCCAGAATAAGCAGGTCGTAATGTTCCGATGCCAGCTTCTCTCTGATGGTTTGGATGGCTTCCGGAACTTCCTTTTTGATTTGGTTTTCGTCGATACTTTTATCCAAATGTGGATGTCCTTTGGCGAAATTCAGTACTGTCGCACCGAGTTTCTTGAGGCTTTCCATTTCGGCATAGCCATATTTTTCGGGGCGTTTGTGGAAAGAGCAGTAGCACACCTTAAATCCGCTTCCTAAAGCGCGTACGGCCAATCCTACGGCAGAGGTTGTCTTACCTTTCCCGTCGCCGGTATATATATGTATCAATCCTAACTGTTTCATTTGATTAATAAATTAGAGTAAAGAATAAAGAGTAAAGAATAAAGAACAAAGAGTAAAGAATAAAGAGTAAAGAATAAAGAGTAAAGAATAAAGAGTAAAGACATTTTTCGGATTTAACGATTTATTGATTCGTAGATTCAATTGGCTCATTGGCAAATTATTCACATTAAAAAATCATCAAATCAGTAAATCTTCACATCAACGAATTATTCTCCCATCAATTGATCCATTACTTTCATTGTTTGTGCAAATGTGATGGGGGTTGGCTGGCAGGCGATATCTGAGTCGATTATATAAATTTGTTTCTTTTGGGTTGCCTTCAGACTGGAGTATCTGTTCCATGTTTTCAGTTCTTCTTCTCCCACAATACCCATGGTGGCAATGAAAATGTAATCGGGGTTATTAGCAATAACGAATTCACGTGTAACGGTGCCTTGAGTAAGTTTTTTGGCGATGTTTTCGGCGCCCAATAGCGTCATATAGTCATTCATAAACGTATTGGGAGTGACGGCGAACAAGGGATTAGCCCCGATCTGAAAGAATATCTTCCGGTTTGTGTTGTGTTTATTCTTTTCTGCTATTTTTTGGATGGTGCGTTTGCTTTCCTCTACTAGCGCATTGGCTTTCTCGGTCTTGCCGACCAGCGATCCCATCCGAATGAACTGGTCGCAGATTTCCTGAAAAGATTTCGGGGAAAGGATGACCTCTACTTTTATTCCGACCTTTCTCAGCAATTCTGTGTCTTTGGGATTGGTAAGTCCGGAGGCCAGTACCAGATCGGGTTTCAGGCTGATGATCTTTTCTATGTTCGCTTTTACGGCCGAAGCCACGATCTCTTTGTTGTCACCTTTGGCTGCCTCGCAATAGCTTGTACATCCCACTAGATTATCCTGCGCTTCCAGATAATAGAGACTTTGTGTGAACGAAGGCGCCAGCGACACGATGCGTGTGTATGGCTGTCCCTGCACGGCAAATACCGTAATAATAGATAAGAAAAGGAGTATCTTTTTCATACGATTACTTTAATTTTTTTATTTCGGTGTATGGAACTATTTGCGTTAAGCTAAATGAGCAGAGGACAAGCTTGCTTGAATGTTTTCGATAAGCAATGTGCAGAAGGCAAATTTATTTGTATTATGCCGTTGCGAGAAAACAACTAAGTTTACTTGAACTATGCCATAGCGGGCAAATATCTAACTTTAGTGAACTCGCAACAATCATGTACTTGGGTCTAATGATTTAGGAGCTCGTTTCAGCATATAATTTTTTATATTGAGCAATTGTGAACAATTGCCGGATTTCATTCAATTTCCAGAAACCAATGCCTGCCGTCTTCATATTCGCGTTTCTTTGAAAAGGGCATTGCATGATCAAACAGTGGGCCGTCGAATACAAAGGTATGATATTCTCCGTTCTCACCGCATGGGTCAGCGCCTGAAACAGCACTGATATCGGCAAGGAAGGCGCCGTTGATCTGTCTGCCGAGGAATGTTCCGGATAACTTCTCTTTACGCACCGCTACCACCACGGTTTTAAAACCCTCTGCGATGAGGCTGCGCATCAATTCTTCCGTATCCTTTTTCCAGAGAGGGAAAACAGGAGTAATCCCTGTCTCGCGGCACACTCTTTCAATCCAGTCGCGATGCTCCTGCAGGTAAATATCACCGAAAACACCCGAATCGACACCCTGTTCTTTCAATTCGGTAATGGCTTTTTTGAAACTGTACTCATAGTTCTCATCTTCTATCGGTTGCTGTACCACAGGAATATGCATCGCTTCGGCCTGTAGCCGTATCAGCCCGCGACTTAACCCGTGCGAACCCGATCTCTCACCGTCGGCGCTGCACATATTCAACAGGCAGGCCACTTCGTTCCTTTTGTCTTTCAGAAACAGGTGCAGCGCATACATGCAATCTTTGCCGCCGCTCCACGATATAAATGATTTCATACGATTATTTTTTTCTTATATAGTATGTGGAATACTTGCATTAAGCTAAATGAGCAAAAGGCAAATTTATTTGCATTATGCCATAGCGAGAATTATTTCGATAAGCGAATACAGAGGCAAAACTTGTTTTGACTCTGTTGAGCGTAGAAATAGTGCAATAAAAATTGAAAAAGTCTACCTTTAGTGAAAACGGTTTACATGCTCGTTTCATACGATTTAGCAATTAGCGGATTTCCCGATTTGTTGATTTGTTGATTCATTTATTAAATCATCATTTTCTCCGCAAAGGTAAGAGTTTTTTCGATACCGGGAATTTCCTGTGCTGTGAAGCGGGTGACTGAAATTTTGTCAGTTTATTTTTCAGAAAGTTTTTTTTTACGAACAAAACCTGCTAAAAATAATTTTGGCACAGAATTCGCAGTTGAGGTTATGTCAATTAGATAACTAACATTAATTATATTAACATCAATTTTCGTAGTATGAAACGAGCACTCAAATCATTAGGTCCAAATACATGATTACTGCGAGTTTCATACACCGAAATAAAAAAATTAAAGTAATCGTATGAATATTAAACCATTGGCAGACAGAGTGCTGGTAAAACCGGCAGCTGCAGAGGAAAAAACAGTGAGTGGAATCATTATCCCCGATACGGCAAAGGAAAAACCGCTTAAAGGTGAAGTGGTGGCTGTAGGGAAAGGTACAAAAGATGAAGAAATGGTCGTGAAAGACGGCGACAAAGTGCTTTATGGAAAATATGCCGGCACTGAAATTGAAATCGACGGTGTCCAGCACCTGATCATGCGCCAGTCTGACATTTTAGCAATCCTTTCATAACCAATCAGAATTAGGAATCCGAATCATAAGACCTGCTCGATGGTCTTATATCTATTCATCTAACAATCAAATAATCGAAATAAAATGGCTAAAGAAATTAAATTTGAAATGGACGCGCGCAATCTTCTAAAACAAGGTGTAGACGCGTTGGCAGATGCCGTTAAAGTAACCTTGGGGCCAAAAGGCCGTAACGTCATTCTCGACAAAAAATACGGTGCACCCCAAATAACTAAAGACGGTGTAACCGTTGCAAAAGAGATAGAGTTGGAAGATGCTTTTCAGAATATGGGAGCACAGTTGGTAAAAGAGGTTGCGTCTAAGACCAACGACGATGCCGGAGACGGAACAACAACCGCAACTGTATTGGCCCAATCGATCATTGGCGTGGGACTGAAAAACGTTACTGCCGGAGCCAATCCGATGGATTTAAAACGCGGTATCGATAAGGCGGTAGCCGCAGTAGTTGAGAACCTGAGAACCCAGGCGGTTGAAGTGGGCGACGATTTAAAGAAAATTGAGAATGTTGCCAAAATTTCAGCCAACGGAGACGAAACCATTGGTAAACTCATTGCCGAAGCCATGCAAAAGGTAAGCAAAGAGGGTGTTATTACTGTAGAAGAATCCAAAGGAACCGACACGTATGTGGATGTGGTTGAAGGTATGCAGTTCGACCGCGGATACATCTCTCCCTATTTTGTAACCGATACGGAAGCCATGGAGGTTGATTTTGAAAATCCGCTCATCCTTATTCACGATAAGAAAATCTCCGCTATCAAAGAACTTCTTCCCATTTTAGAAAAAGGCGTTCAAACAGGAAAACCATTGCTCATCATTGCCGAAGATATCGATTCGGAAGCATTGACCACGTTGGTTGTAAACCGTTTGCGCGGATCGTTGAAGATTGCCGCAGTGAAAGCTCCGGGATTTGGAGACCGCAGAAAAGAGATGCTGGAAGACATTGCTGTTCTTACCGGCGGTGTGGTTGTTTCCGAAGAAAAAGGACTCACACTGGAAAATGCTACGCTCGATATGCTTGGCAGCGCTGAAAAGGTGACTATTGATAAAGACACCACCACTATTGTAAACGGCGTGGGCGACAAAGAAGCAATAAGCAGCCGTATAGGCCAGATTCGCGCACAAATTGATAAAACAACATCCGATTACGATCGCGAAAAACTACAGGAACGCCTCGCCAAATTGGCCGGTGGTGTGGCTGTGCTTTACGTAGGTGCAGCATCTGAAGTGGAAATGAAAGAAAAGAAAGACCGTGTACAAGACGCTTTGTCTGCTACCCGTGCTGCCGTTGAAGAGGGAACCGTTCCCGGCGGAGGAGTGGCATACATCCGTGCAATTGAAACATTGGAAACCCTGAAAGGCGAAAATGAGGACGAAACCACCGGTATCGAAATTGTAAAACGCGCTATCGAAGAACCTCTCCGTCAGATTGTAGCCAATAGCGGCAAAGAAGGTGCCGTTATTGTACAGAAAGTACGCGAAGGAAAAGCAGACTTTGGGTATAATGCCCGTACAAATCAATATGAAGATTTGTATGAAACGGGAGTAATCGACCCTGCCAAAGTGGCACGTATTGCATTGGAAAATGCCGCTTCCATTGCCGGCATGTTTCTCACCACCGAATGCGTGATAACCGATAAGAAAGAGGAAAATCCTGCTCCGCAGATGCCTATGGGCGGTGGCGGAATGGGCGGCATGATGTAATTGATAAATAGATACCTTATAAAGGCGTATAACTGAAAATGTGAATTTGAAAGTTATACGCCTTTT
>AGTN01113863.1_pt1 | contig 41730 bp, 36 predicted proteins | sample 314218 | NCBI WGS metagenome assembly AGTN01 (sample SAMN02954264, study PRJNA73603) | bioreactor metagenome | biome: terrestrial; feature: non-aerated bioreactor; material: poplar woody material; isolation source: poplar biomass | place: USA | collected 2006-12 | reverse complement strand
CTTTAACGATTGTGTAGTCGGTGACGGATGCAACAACCTGATGGCAAAGATAGTTGTTTTCTGCAAAAGCGGCTGGTTTTTCTCCAATCGGACGCCGTTCTGTCCATTTTTCGTAATCCAATCTTTATCTTTAAATTTTTTTTAGTAGCTTTGTGCTTTATTGTGGATTTTTCTGCGATGGCAAATTATAGTAATCTCGTAATTGATTTATTGACATTATGAATGTCCTTCTTCTTGGGGCGGGTGGCCGCGAACACGCTATGGCGTGGAAAATACGTAAAAGCAGCTATTTGAATAATCTCTATATTGCTCCGGGCAATGCCGGTACGGCTTTGCTGGGAACCAACGTGCCCATAAGCGTTACTGACTTTGCTGCAATGAAGGCATTTTCACTCGATCATGATATCGACATGATTGTTGTTGGCCCTGAAGACCCGTTGGTGCAAGGGGTATATGACTTTTTTCATGACGATGAGGATATTTGTCATATCGCCGTAATTGGGCCGTCTAAAAATGGAGCGCAACTGGAAGGGAGCAAGGATTTTGCAAAAAAATTCATGTTACGCCACAACATTCCCACCGCTCGTTATAAGACGGTTACGCTGGATAATATCGTGGATGGAAACGCGTTTATCGATTCCCTCCCTTCTCCCTATGTATTGAAAGCCGATGGATTGGCTGCCGGAAAAGGCGTCCTGATTTTGGATGATGTGAATTACGCCAAGCAGATGCTTTGGGAGGTGCTCCATGGAAAGTTCGGCAGCGCCGGTAACAAAGTGGTGATAGAAGAGTTCTTATCGGGCATTGAGTGTTCTGTTTTTGTGCTTACCGATGGAAAATCGTATAAGATATTACCTGTAGCCAAAGATTACAAACGTATTGGTGAGGGCGATACCGGACTGAATACCGGCGGGATGGGAGCTGTTTCTCCTGTAGGTTTTGCCGATGAAGAGTTCATGGAGAAAGTCCGTACCCGAATTGTGGAACCGACCGTAGAAGGGTTACGGGAAGAACGGATCGATTATAAGGGGTTTATTTTTCTGGGACTGATCAAGGTGGATGGAGAGCCGAAAGTGATTGAATACAATGTGCGGATGGGCGATCCGGAAACGGAGGTGGTAGTGCCGCTCATCAAATCGGATCTTTTGGAACTGTTTATCGGTGTAACTACCGAGACACTGGACACGAAAACACTGGAAACAGACGATCGTCACGCTACCACCGTCATGATGGTTTCCGGAGGATATCCCGAAGCCTATGAGAAAGGGAAACGAATCGAAGGACTCGATAATATATTGGACAGCATTGTTTTTCATGCAGGAACCACGAAGCGAAACAATGAAGTGTTCACCGACGGCGGTCGTGTCTTAGCCGTTACATCTTACGGAACCACGATGGATGAAGCGTTGGAGATATCTTACAGGAATATCTCTAAAATCTACTTTGAAAAGAGCTATTTCCGAAAAGACATCGGCTTCGATCTTCGCATCCGATAACCATACACATCACCCATGCATTTTGTTGTCAGAACATTCAAAGCAACTATTGTTGAGGGGCGTTTTATTTCCCTGCTTGCCGCTCTGGGGGTAATGAGCATGCGTGCGGCGCTGTTCTTTTCCGGAAATGTACCGCACGTTGATGTCTCCGGCAACGGGTATCTTTGGGGATATATCGGTCATCTGTTCGCAGATCCGCTGGTCTCTTTTGCTGCCTCTACGCTCTCTGTTTTTCTTATTGCGTGGATTATTTCCATAGTGAACAGCAGGTTTAGTCTCATTCGCACACGTTCCAATCTTCCCTTTGTTGCACCGTTATTTTTGTTGAGTCTCCATCCCTATTTTCTAGTGATGAAGGGCGATTATATAAGTATTGTTTTCATTTTGCTGGCATTTTTCCCTCTATTGGAGTCGTACCAGAAGCTGGATTCATACCTCTACTCTTTCCGCTCGGCAGTGCTTTTAGCCGTAGCCTCGCTATTCCAGATCTACGCCCTTGTGCTTGTTCCGTTATGGTGGAGAGGGGAACGATCGATGCGGGGGACTCAGCTCAGATCGTTTTTATCGTCATTGTTCGGCGTTTTCCTTGTATATGTGTCGGTTTTCTCCCTCTATTTCCTGTCGGATGATTTACAGGGGTTCGTGCTACCTTATCTCTCTTTTGCCGCCTTTTCGCTTCCCGATATTCCCGAATATTCCATCGTGGAGTGGGGAGTTGTTGTTCTTATCGGCCTGTTTTTTATTTCAAATATGTTTTTCAGCATAAAAACCTATACGCGCGATAAAGTGCTCACCTTGTCTTTCATGCAGTTCGTAGTCTTTCTGGTAGTCTTTCTGTTGTTATTGCAGATTGTTTACTGGACCCGGACTGTTTTCTTCCTCACGCTTGGTATTGCACTCATCTCCTATCTCAACGCTTATTTTTATACGAAGACCGTCTCCAAAACCCATATTTATTTGGCGTATGGGGTATTAACGTTGATGCTGCTCTTTTATTCGTCGCACTTTTTTCCCTATTTGCCTTTCCTACAATAAAACATTATTGCGTTTAAAATTTTAAATGTACCGGGTCCTTTGACAAACACGTCGACTTTTTGCTCTTCCTTCAGGTAAACATTATCGTGTTGCCTGCTGTTAATAATATGGATCTTATCGGCCGTCTGTTATATTTTGGTATTCAGATTACCGGAGAGTCTTTTATTAAACAAAGGAGGCTTAATATGAAAACAAAATTACGTTATGGATTAGGCGTATTCCTCTCCGTGCTTTTTCTTTGGGCTTGCGGAAGCACGAAAACGGCAGCCGAGAAAGAGAGGCAGGCTGCTGAAATACAAAACGCTTTGGAGATTTCTACCTTCCTGTTTGAGGCCACGTACGCTTATCCCACCGGATACAGGTCTGTCTATCTTTCCCCCTACTATGACGTGAAGGTTTCTCCCGATACCGTGAAAGCTTATCTGCCCTATTACGGACGTGCATACCGCGCCCCCATGGATCCGAGGGAAGGAGGGTTTAACTTCACGAGCACCGATTTTGAGTATCGTGTAAGTCCCGGAAAACGCAAAGGCAGTTGGGTGACGGTGATAACCATACGTGATTTAGACCGTCCCGTAACCTTCAACTTCGATGTCTGGGAGAACGGAACCGCACGTCTGGGAGTAAACGATATGAACAGGCAGCCCATTTCGTTTCAAGGAAATATTGAAACAACGAAAGAGGAAACAGTGAAAGGGGAAACCGCGGAAGGGCAATAATTATTGCAATACCTCTTTCATAAAACCGTCTTTGTATGTTTCCCCTATGGGGATTTCCCGTCCCGCTATATGAAGACGGTTTTTATGTATGCTTTCTATCTTGTTTTTGCATACGATATACGACCGATGCACGCGGATAAACAGATCTTTAGGCAACTTGTCTTCTATTTCCTTCATTGCCATTAAGGTAATAACGGGTTTAGACTGTTTCGAGGAATAGATCTTAATGTAATTCTTTAACCCTTCCACGTATAGGATTTCATCGAAAAGTATATGTATGATCTTATAGTCGGCCTTTACAAATATCCCCGATTCTTTTCCACCGGATGCCGTTGAGACGGTGTGAGTGGAACGGAACGCTTCGTGCCACGTGAGTGCTTTTTTTGCAGCCAACAGAAAACCGGTATATGAGATGGGTTTCAATAAATAATCGATGGCGTTTACTTTGTAACCTTCCAATGCGTATTGATTGAAAGCGGTAGTGAAAATAATTTTTGTTTTCTCATCAATAAAACGGGCAAACTCCATGCCGTTAATGAGCGGCATTTGAATATCCAGGAAGAGGACATGCGGTTGTCGGGATGTTATTTCCTGCATTGCCGCTTTCGCCGATGAGAATTTTCCCGTGAGCTTTAAAAATGGCGTATTGTTTACATAAGACTCCAGAAGTCCCAGCGCCAGGGGTTCGTCGTCCACTATCCAGCAATCAAGAATCAGGCTCATTGTTTTCTGATGTATTTATTATAAGAACGGTTGAGTATGTATTTTCGTCTATCTCGTTATGCAGTGCGTACCGATATGGATACAACAGGTCCAATCTTTTCTGCACTTGCTGTAACCCAATGCCGCTTCCGCTTCTGTCCGATTCCTTTTTTGGGAAGTTGCTGTTGCGGCACAGGAAATATACGTGTCCTTTTTCTTTCTCAATCAGTTCCATATCGATAAATGAAGGCTCGTCGTTACTCACCCCATGCTTGAACGCATTCTCAATGAGCGAGATGAAAATGAGCGGAGCAATGGTGGTTGTGCTGTCGGGAGGGATAGTCACCCTGGTGGATACTTTTACATTGTCGGTCAATCTGAGCTTCATTAAATCGATGTAGTTATTGATGAACGCGACTTCGTCGTGCAGCGAGACAAATGGCTGTTCGTTTTCGTAGAGCACGTATCGTAACAATTCGCCCAGTTTCATGATGGCCGGTGATGTTTTGGGCGAATTGAACCGCGACAGGGCATAGATATTATTGAGTGTGTTGAGCAAAAAATGCGGATTGATTTGATTTCTCAGATTCTTCAGTTCAGTCTCGGTCATCGCTTTTTCCATCTCTTTATGCCGTGTTTGCATCCGGGTTACCTGTTCCGTAGCCTTCAGCACAATCCCCAGCACAGCTATGAATACGAGTGATAAGATATCGCGAAGGATAAACATGATCACCGGCGTTTTGTGTAAATGAACCGGCGGGCCGGACGCTCTCTCCACGATATGAAACGCATGCTCAACCTCGTGCCAGGTGTGCAGCAGGAGTGCAATGCTCACGATCATTACCACGTTGACAGCGATGAATTGTGCTACCTTTTTCTTGAACAGGAATTTGTTTACCAGATAGAAGTAGTTAGCATAGAAAACAATCACAAAGGAGATGGAAAGGGGGAGGAACATGACAATATCGGTCCACCTGAAGATCCTTTCGCGTTGGGCAAACATAATGGGAAGGGTGAACACGATGCACCAAATAAGCACGTGGATAAACGTGTTTCCTTTGAGGCGAAGTGTTTTAGAGCGTTGCTTTTCCATATCAGGTACAAATATATTCATTTTGGCGGATGCTCTCACGTTTATATCCTATTTTGTGTATTTATTCATAGCGGATAGCCTCTATCGGGTCTAATCCGGCTGCCTTTTTAGCGGGGTACCATCCAAAGAAAACACCGATAGCCGAACACACCAGAAAGGAAAGGATGACGCTCCACGGTTCGATAAACACCGGCCAACGGGCAAAAACCGTAACACCGTAGGAGGCAATAAATCCCAACAAGACACCGATCAATCCGCCGGTTATGCTTATCATAATGGCCTCGATAAGAAACTGCGACAGGATATCCCCTCCGCGTGCTCCCACACTCATGCGTAATCCGATCTCCCTGGTGCGTTCCGTGACGGACACATACATGATGTTCATGATGCCGATACCGCCCACAATCAGGCTTATGCCGGCCACGCAGGCCAACAGGGTGGTCATCAAGTCCGATGTGGATGTGAGCATACTGCTTAACTCCTCCTGCGAACGGATCTCGAAGTCGTACTTGTCGGGATCGCTGATATTGTGGTTTGTAGCCAGAATGTCCGTAATACTGCTAGCCGCGCTGCTTGTGAGATTCTCCGTCTCGGCCGAGCAAAAGATGCCTTGCAGGTAATTGATCGCGAGAATGCGTTTTTGTACGGCAGAGTAGGGGGCAAGTACCACCGCATCCTGGTCCATTCCCATTGTGTTGTATCCTTTGCTTTCCAATACACCGACAATTTGAAAAGGGATGGAATTGAATCGGATAATTTTACCGAGGGGATCCTCGCCGTTGGGAAAAAGATTATCGACAATGGTTTTTCCGATCACGCACACTTTGTTGTTTTTTTCGATGTCTATATCGGTGAACATATATCCCGATTTTATCTTCAGTTGTCTGATTTCCATATATGCCGGCGACACTCCGGTAATGCTCGACGGGTAGTTGTTGTTTTGGTAAATAAACTGCCCGCTGCTGCTTACGTTCGGTGAAACGGATTTGACATGTTTTGCATTGTTCTTAATGTCTTCGTAGTCGGTATTCTTGAGGGTTTGTATATTAGAAGCCCCCATGCGTACACCCCCCGGGCTGTCGGCATCGTACGGCATAATCATAATCATGTTCGACCCCATCTCTGAGATTTGTGATTCGATGCTGCGCTTGGATCCCTGTCCAATGGCAAGCATGGCAATTACCGATGCCACGCCGATGATGATTCCCAGCATGGTGAGAAAAGCCCTCATCCTGTTTTGTTGATTGCGCGAAGTGCTATCCTGAATAAATTGGAGATGTTCATATAATTTAATCGTTTATACCGGTTATTGGGTACCTGTTCTTTATTCCTCCTCCTTGGGTAATCTCGATAAAGCCTCGGCAGCGGAGAAGATGCGGGGGTTAGGCGTGTCATCGATGATATATCCGTCACGCAGAACGATATTCCTTTCGCAAAACGATGCAATTTCATCGTTGTGTGTGACAAAAATAATGGTGCGCCCTTCGTTGTGGAGCTCCTGAAACAGTTTCAGAATACTAAACGAGGTACGCGTATCCAGATTTCCCGTTGCTTCGTCGGCAAGAATTACCGACGGGTCGTTAACCAATGCCCGGGCAATGGCAACACGTTGCATCTGTCCTCCACTCATTTGATTGCTTTTATGTAAAAGCCTGTCGCCCAGATCTACGGTTTTCAGGGCTTCCACAGCCCGTTTACGACGTTCTTCGGACGAAACGGAGCTGTTATACATAAGCGGGAGTTCTACGTTTTCAATAGCCGTGGTGTTTGCCAATAGGTTGTAACTCTGAAAAACGAACCCTATTTTTTGGTTGCGTAGGCGCGCCCGTTGGTCTTTGTTCATAGATTGTACGGATATTCCGTCCAGCAGGTATGTGCCGGCGGTAGGTGTGTCTAAACATCCGAGGATGTTGAGGAGTGTACTTTTTCCGCTCCCCGACTTACCCATAATGGTTACAAACTGTCCTTCCTCAATGGAAAAAGATACGCCCCTGAGCGCGTGAACGGTTTCCGCACCCACCCGAAAATCGCGCCTGATGTCTGAAAATTCTATGATTGTTTTTTTACTCATCTGTACTTACTCCATGTTTTGTTTCAATGATTCATTCCCTATCGGATAAAGCGGCTTATACACAGGTGAACTGTGCAAAGGGTGAAGGTTATCTTGGCGGGCCGCCGCCTCCGCTTCTCCTCCCCGGAGGTTGAGGCATAAACGGGCTGCTTGAGTTGTTGCCTTCCGTTGAGTCTTTGGACGGCGATACGGCAGCGACCCCTGTTCCTCCTCCGCTCAATACCACGATGTCGCCTTCCGACAGTCCCGAAATAATTTCGGTGAGTGTGCCGGATTGACTGCCTATGGTGATCTCTTTGGGCGATAGCTGTGTACCGTTTACTATCCAAACGCGGCTTTGTTCGCTCCCGTTATCATCGGGTTCATTTTCAGGAGTAAACAATAATGCTTCGGTGGGAATGGAAAGAACGTTTTTCCTTTCGAGGGTGTAGATGGATATAGTGGCGGTAAGTCCGGGTTTCAGCTTCAACTCGGGGTTGGGCGCGTTAATCACTACTTCGTATGTTACCACATTATTGGTTGTGGTGGACGATTGGCGTACTTGGGTAACTTCTCCGTCGAAGATCGTGCCAGGATAGGCATCCACGGTGAAAGAGGCACGTTGTCCTTCTTTTACGTTCCCTATATCGGCTTCGTCCACGTTGGCAATCACCCGCATTTTGGTCAGGTCGTTGGCAATGGTAAATAGTGTAGGGGTGGAGAAACTCGCGGCGACGGTCTGCCCCTCTTCCACTTCCCGGCTTAACACCACACCGTCGATAGGGGAATAGATCTTGGCATATCCCAGGTTGGTGCTTGCTGTTTGATAATTGTTGCGACTTACGGTGTAGTTGTTCTTTGCCGTCTCATAGCTGTATTGCGCCGATTCGAAATCGGAGCTGCTCACCAGTTGTTTTTCGTACAGAGCCTTGTATCTCTCGTAGTTTTTCTGTTCATAGTCCAGTTGGCTCTTTGCCGATGCCATCGAACTCTGAGCCGATGAAAGATTGGCTGCCAGTACTGTCTGGTCCAGCTCTGCCAACAGTTGTTCTTTTGTGACCTCGCTGTTGTAATCAACATAGATCTTTTCTACCCTGCCGCTCACTTGCGTTCCCACATCTATTATTGTGATCGGATCTAACGACCCTGTGCAGGTTATAAGACTCAAGAGATCCTGCCGGATTACTTGCGTGGTAACCCATTCATCTTGGGTCTTTTTGTCCCTTTTGCAGGAGAACAGCGTCACGGTTGTGGCGACTGTCACTCCTAATCCCAGCAAAAGAAAGACGATAGATTTTTTTGTTTTCATTTTGTATGGTGTTTTATTATTTATGTCAGATGAGTCCTTGATAATAGTCCAACACTTTACGATTCATCAGAGCGGTGTACTTTGCTTGAAGCAACTGTTGCCGGGCACTTACCAGGTTGTTTTTCTCCGTCAGCAGCTCGATGGTGTTTTTCAGCCCGAGACGGAATTGTTCATCCATCACGTTGTAACTTTCCTGGCTGCTTTTCACTTTCTCTTCCGCGGCAAGGTATTGCGCTTGCGAATTGACCGCGTTCAAATAAGCAGTCTCTATATTGGCGTATAGCTCTTTACGGGTACTTAATTCGTTCAGCTTGGATGTCTCTACCCCGACTTCTGCTTTTTCAACCGCGCTTTTCACTTCGCGGTTCGAATAAATGGGGATACTCACCGCTACGCCGATGGTGTTGTTCCAATTATTTTTCAATTGCGTGTCAAAACGGTAATTTGTATTATATGTGTTCCCGGTTCCGCTCGATGCCTGCAAGCTTATTTTCGGCAGATAACCTGCTTTGGCTTTCGCTATGTTCAATTCGGAATAGCTCGTATTCAGTTCTCCACTCTTTATTTGCGGCATAATACCCAGTGCGGTCCGGAAGATAAGGCTCTTGTCGGGCAGAAGGGCCAATACCTCCTCCTGGGTTGGTTCCGTGAGCACAATATGCATCGTTTCCAGCGTATCCAGTTCCAGCAACTGTTTAAGTTGCAGTTTGTAATTCTCAAGCGTTACCCGTGCGTCGGTCAGTTGGTATTTATCCGATGCATGTTGCGATTTCCATTGAGCTACATCGCTTTTGGCGACCGCGCCCACCTCCAACCTCACCTCGTTGTTCTCCAATTGGGCGGCACTTAACTCCACGGCGTTTTCGAACGTTTTTACCGATTCGTTGGCATACAGAATCTGCAGATAGTTTTGAATGATTGCCAGTTTGATATTGTTTTTGCTTTCCTCGATGTCGAGTTGTGCTATTTCATTGTTTATGTCTGCCAGCTTGATGTTCGTTGAACGGATGCCTCCGTCGAATAGCTGCCACGACGCGTTCACAGCGTAACTTCCCGTTATCGTTGTGGAGGATGATTCGCTGTTGTTGTTCGAAAAAGGATAGTTGCCGAGGTTTTGACCGACGGATGCCGAGACGGAGGGTAACATGGCAGCACGTGTCTGCTTGGTGTCTATTTCAGCGTTGTTTTTGTTCGTCTCTGCCGTTTTTACCTGAATGTTGTTGGCCAATGCGTAATCAATGCATGTCTGCAGATCCCACGATTGCGGAAGCGGTTGATTTTGCGATGAAGCCGTTCCTGCCCAGAATATCAGCCATATACATAAGGTAGCTTTCAATGTGTGCTTATGTTCTTTCGCCTTCTTCATATTCTTTGTTTTTTACGGCAAAAGTAAAGCACTGCCTGTCATCGCGCAAATGAAAGGGACGAATGGCGGGGAGGTATCGACGAAAAGGGATTATATTCGTACGAATAGGGAAAATCAAAAAAGAGGATGTATCACCATGTGATTCCACCCTCTTTTGAATCTCCTTCGGGAACAAATTCAACTATTCAACCCACCGGGATCAGATTTTTATTTTGAGATATTTTGTCTCTTTTTTATGGAATCTGATCTGCTCTTCATTGTTTTTCTCTCAGTGTTTTCGGCAAGTAAAACGTGTCGTTTTTATCGATATATACCACGACCGAACCGATGTCGAACGGTTTGCCGTTTCGTTTTGCCACGGATGAAAAAGCCTTTATTTCCAACGTGTTTTTTCCTTTTTTTACGCGCAGAACCGGGAAGTCGGGATCCGTTTTATCAATGGAATAGTCCATTCCCGTAAATACGTCGCCGTGTTTAACGAAAATCCGGTCGGACAGTTCCTTCAGAGAGGTTTCCAACCCGGAGACCTGTTGAAGGTATTCGTTCACCTGTGTATTTTTAAAATGGCCTCTGAGCTCATCGCCCTGAGGGTGGTAGGCTGCCAGAAGCACCTCTTCCCCCGTGTGGCCTCCGGTGGTAAAGCCAAAACAGGTGTGCGAATTCAAAATATTCACGATGTTGTGTGCCAGATTGTTGCTGGTTCCCACTTTCATGTAATCGCTTTCTTTGTAATTTTTGGACGAGAGCAGTGTCTGCAGCTCTTCATCCGTGAGGTCGATACCGGTATACTTCTTAAATTCTGCTTTTATGTTTTCGGGCTTCGTATTCATGAGTATCGCTTCGATACCGTTAGCGCTGAGCTTATACTTCGATACTGCGCCGAATAATTGCTCGATGGAGAGCTTATCATAGCCGGGACAATTATTTGTGCCGATGCTGAAGCCGCTGTTGCCGTGATCGGGGAGAATAACCACCGCCGTGTTCCCGTCTTTCTTCGCAAAATCAATTGCTTTTCCCACCGCTTCGTCAAAAGCGAGAAATTCGTCAATCATGGTTGCTGCGTCGTTGGCATGTGCCGCCCAGTCTACCTGGCTTCCCTCCACCATAAGGAAGAAGCCGTTTCCGTTTTTCGACAGTTGTTGCAAAGCTTTCTCGGTCATTTCTGCAATGGAGGGGTATTGGTCGGGATTCCGGTCGATATTGTACGGTAAGGCTTTTTCTCCGAACAACGCCCAAATCTTTCCGTCTCCGTTGTAGTTGAGCAATGCCTCTTTATCGTCCTGAATAAGCGTTGTCCCGTTATCTGCAAAATGCTGTTTGATATCGTCGGTGAGGATGCTGTTGCCGCCGCCAAACAGCACATCGATGTTCTGATATGCGATTTGAGGGGCAAGGGCTTTATAGTTGCTTCGTTTATAGTGATGAGCCGAAAAATCGGCCGGCGTGGCGTGCGGAAATTCGCAGGTAACTACTAATCCCACTGCTTTGTTCTTTTCTATTTTCGAGGCCTCGAGAATGGTGGCGGCCGGCTGGTAAGTTCGTGAGCCGTCTACCGCAAAGAGGTCGTTCTCCGAAACTTCGGGGTGAATAGCCACATTGCCTGTTTGCTGTAAAACGCCGGTAGCGTAAGCCGAGCCGGTAGGGGCGGAATCACCGATAGGCGCGTTGGAGGAAAAGGTGGTGACTGTGCCGGTGATATAGGGGTCTATATATAGCGCCTCACCCAGGCCGTTGAATTGTTTAAACCACCGTGCTGCGGAATATACACCTATAGAAGTGCCGTCCGGAATCATAACGATTAGGTTCTTTACGGGCTTTACTCCTTGTGCAAAACTGGTTACAGCAATGAGAAATAAACAAAGGATCAGGTTTAATTTTTTCATTTTTGTAATTTTTTTGATTGTGATATGAGCGCCAAAGGTACGAAAAAGTTGCTGTTTTTTCTGGCAGGAATATAGAATTAATCATTTTGTAACTTTTCTCATCATACGAAAGTTGTCGAAATTTCTTATATTTGTATTTCTTTAAAAAAATGACAGAATGAGTAATAGAAAACCCCTGATTCTCATCACGAACGACGATGGATATCAGGCGAAAGGAATTATTTCGCTTGCAGAAGCGATAAAAGGCTTAGGAGAGGTGATCATTTTTGCGCCCGATTCTCCACGTTCAGGGATGTCGAGTGCCATTTCCACCATTCATCCCCTTCGAGCAAGACTGTATCATAAAGAAGAAAACTTTACCGCATATGTGTGCAATGGAACCCCTGTGGATTGTGTGAAACTGGCGTTGAACGAGTTCACCGATCGAAAACCCGATTTGTTGCTTTCAGGAATAAACCACGGTTCTAATGCCGGCATCAGCGTGCTATATTCAGGCACAGTGGGCGCCGCTATTGAAGGATGCGTATTTAACGTGCCATCCGTGGGTTTGTCGCTGTGCGATTTTACACCCAATGCCGATTTTTCAACAGCGGCAGACGTAGCCCGGAAAATAGCCGAGAGAGTACTCGAAAACGGTCTTCCTAAAGGAATATGCCTGAATGTGAACGTACCCGCGGGCGAAATAAAGGGTATTAAGATGACCTCGCAAACGCAAGGGAAATGGGTGAATGAGTATCATCGTTCGAAAGACGGATCGGGAAGGGATGTTTTCTGGATGACAGGTAATTTTGAAAATTGGGATGCAGAGAACGATAATAACGATGAATGGGCGCTGGCAAACGGATACGCCGCTGTGGTTCCCGTAAAAATAGACATGACGGCTTACGATCTTATTCCTGAATTAAAGGAATGGACGTTGTAATAAAGTTGCGGATGAAATAAGCAGAAATCTTGAGGGGGGTGATCGGGTTAATATGCGAATGTGATTATGGTAGCGTTATTCTTCATAACAGTATGCAGTGAATTTCTGTTTTCTGCTTCAAAATGTGCCCATGTATTGATTTGATAATTTTACGGTGTGATGATTAATTTTTAAGTTCCCAATCGAACTCTCAAACCTCGTTTAGTTTTAAAGATCTCGGGTCTAAATATCTTTACTCTTTATCCTTATTATAATGAAATATTATCTCGTTGTAGGAGAAGCGTCGGGCGATTTACATGCATCGAATCTGATGCGGTCGCTCAAAAAGGCAGATGAAGAGGCTCGTTTCCGCTTCTTTGGCGGCGATCTGATGAAGGCGCAGGGCGGCACGCTGGTGAGGCATTACCGCGAAATGGCGTTTATGGGTATTATGCCGGTAGTTCTGAATGCCGGAACGATTCTCAGGAACCTCGCACTTTGTAAAAAAGATATTGCCGAATATCGTCCCGACGTGGTCATTTTGGTAGATTACCCGGGATTCAACCTGAAAATTGCTGGGTATGTAAAGACCCGGCTAAATATACCCGTTCACTATTATATCTCGCCAAAAGTGTGGGCTTGGAAAGAGTATCGCGTAAAATCGTTCAGGAAATATGTGGATGAGATGCTTTGCATCCTGCCGTTTGAAATCGATTTTTCAAAAACACCACTATCAGGTGCATTACGTGGGAAATCCCACGGTGGATGCCATCGCGGACAGAGACCATAAAAATGAGACTTTTAACGAGTTTATTGACAGTAATGTACTGGAAAACAAGCCTATCATTGCCATTATGGCCGGAAGCCGCAAGCAGGAAATAGCAAACAACTTGCCTGCGATGTTGGAGGCGGTGAAAGGATTTGCCGAGGGCTATCAATTCATTATAGCCGGGGCGCCGGGCATCGATCCTGAATTTTATAAAGAGTTTGTGGCATCATTTCCTCCCATAACCATCCTTTTCAACCAGACGTATCGAATCCTGGCTCAATCTGACGCGGCATTGGTTACTTCCGGTACGGCAACACTGGAGACGGCGCTGCTCAACGTTCCGCAAGTAGTTTGCTACCGGATGGCGATGCCGAAATTAACCTATTGGGCGTTTAAACATATGCTGCACACACCTTATATTTCCCTTGTGAACCTGATTTGCGGGCATGAGGTGGTTAAAGAACTCTTTGCCCGGTTCTTTACGGTAGATAACATCCGCAAAGAACTTCAGCAAATGCTTCATGTACAAAGTTATCGGCAGAATATGCTCGCGAATTACAAGGAGATGCGGCAAATCCTAGGTGAACCCGGAGCATCGGACAGAGCGGCTGAGATCATTACAGGAAAAATAGGCCTCATTCGCAAAGGTATCACTCTGCCGACCTGAATTTTGCCCCTGAATTTGTAAAATAATCTTCCCTATTATCCTTTTTCTCTCTCTTTTTTGTTTTCTTTGCACATCACATAATAAAGATACAAGATGAAACGAGCATGAACATCGTCACACCCATGAACATGATTATTGCGAGTTCAATAAATTTAGACTATTTCTTTCAGACTTTTTCTCGCAATGGCATAGTTCGAGTAAACTCGCCCTTTGCCCATTCAGCTTAACGAAAAAGTACTCGCAACGGCATAGTCCAAGAGAGCTTGACCTTTGCTCATTGCTTAACGAAATAGTTTCATACACTTACAAGAAAAAATAAAAATCGTATGAAAGTAGGCATTCTTACTTCCGGCGGAGATGCGCCCGGTATTAACGCTACCATTCGCGGCGTAGGTAAAACGGCCATCAATAACTATGGCATGCAAGTGATTGGTATTCAAAATGGTTTTTCGGGACTGTTGTACAAAGACATTGTTGAACTCTCTGACGCGTCGCTCTCCGGAATTTTGAATATGGGGGGAACTATTTTGGGAACAGCGCGTGAAAAAGTATTCCGTAAAATGATCACTTCTCCCGATGAGAAAGACCGGGAACAGATAAAAAATGCGTATCATGAATTGGAGCTCGATTGCCTGGTATGTATCGGGGGAAACGGTACGCAACGCACCACGTGGATGCTTTCCGAACTAGGGTTGAATGTTGTAGGGATACCCAAAACCATTGATAATGACGTGTATGGGACAGACGTTACATTTGGTTTCGATACGGCTGTGGAAATAGCTACCGAGGCGGTCGACAGGCTTCATTCAACAGCCAGTTCACATCGTCGTGTCATGGTCATCGAACTCATGGGACACCATGCCGGATGGATCACGTTATATGCCGGAATGGCAGGCGGCGCGGATATCATTCTTTTGCCTGAACTCGGTTACAATATGAAAGCTGTCATCGACAAAATTAAGAGGCGTATGGAGATAGGGAAAGCATATTCCATCGTAGCTGTTGCAGAGGGCGTTGAAGTACCGACGAAAGAACGGCCGGCGTTGTATTTTGCCCGTGAAATACAGGAACAAACCGGATTTGAAACACGTGAAACCGTGCTCGGTTATATTCAACGCGGAGGATCACCATCGCCAAACGACCGGATTCTCGGAACGCTGTTGGGCGGGCATGCCGCTGAATTAATCCATCAGGGAAAATTCGGAAGAATGGTGGCGAGGCTGGGCAACACTATTTCCGATGTACCCTTGTCGGAAGCTGCGGGAAAACTTAGGCTTGTGACACCTGAAACCGATCTGGTGGTTCAGGGAAAGCGGATGGGCATCTCTTTCGGTATTTGGTAAATAATGCAGAAAAGGGGAGCATTGACTTGACTTCCAGAGAAATCAGGATTCCTGCGAATTTTCGCCGGCTTTATCCGGAACAGAAGATTCCGGCGATTGGCTGTCCCGTTCGGAGGAATTTTCTTTTGTGGATTCGGTAAGGACTTCCTGAAGTTCATTGCTTTCCCTCAGCTTCCTGATGCCCACTTTTGCAGCCATCTGATGCGATTCTTTTTTTGAATATCCTCTTCCGGAACCAATTTCAACGCCTGCCACTTTCACACACGAAATAAAAACGGGATTGTTCTGGGAATCGTACGATGCGTCGGTGACTTCGAAAAGAACATCCACTTTATTTTTTTGTCCCCACTCAATGAGGCGCGATTTGAAATCGACTTCACTTTTCAGCACCTTATCGATGCTCATATGCTGCTTGATAAGCTTTTCGAACACAAATTTCTTGGCTACCTTGTATCCCTGATCCAGATAGATGGCACCTATCAGGGCTTCAAGGGCATCGCCGTAAATATTGGTGTTGTGCGCCAAATTGCGGGTAGATGAAACAATAAGCTTATCGAGGCCCAGTTCCACCGCCAGTTTATTCAGCGTCTCTCTTTGTACAATGCGTGAACGCGTACTGGTGAGAAACCCTTCCTTCTTATGTTCGAATTGTTTATAGAGGATATCGGCCACAATGGCATCAAGAATGGCATCGCCCAAAAATTCAAGACGTTCATTATTCACCCACTTTCCTTTCTTAGAGCGGATGGAGGAAGAACGGTGAGTCATGGCTTCCCTATAGAGATTTATCCTGTCGGGATAGAATCCCAATACGTTATAAAATGAAAGGTAAGGCTCTTTTCCTTTATGCGGAAGAGCCTTGATCCTTTTTACGAATCTTCTTAACACACTACTTGTTGTATTGCTTGAGAATTACACTTGCATTGTGTCCCCCAAAGCCAAAAGTGTTCGATAACGCAGCTCTTATCTCCCTTTTTTGAGCTTTGTTGAATGTGAAATTTAGTTTGTAGTCAATCTCGGGATCGTTGTCCCCATCTTCATGGTTAATGGTCGGGGGAACAATCTGATCTTTGATAGACAGAATGCTGAACATGGCTTCCAAGGCACCTGCGCCTCCCAGCAAATGGCCGGTCATCGATTTTGTGGAACTGATGTTCAACTTGTAGCTGTGGTCGCCGAATACATCGAGAATCGCTTTCACCTCAGAAATATCCCCCACCGGCGTGGATGTTCCATGCACGTTGATGTAGTCAATATCTTCCGGTTTCATTTCGGCATCTTCCAGCGCATTGCGCATAACCAGTTTGGCGCCTAACCCTTCGGGGTGCGAAGCAGTGATATGATATGCGTCGGCCGACATGCCACCTCCCACCACTTCGGCATAAATGGTTGCTCCGCGTGCAATGGCGTGCTCCAGTTCTTCAAGAATAAGAGCTGTTCCGCCTTCGCCTATCACAAACCCGTCACGACTGGCGCTAAACGGGCGTGATGCCGTAAGCGGGGAGTCGTTGCGTGTGGATAATGCGTGCATTGCATTGAACCCCCCCACTGCCGATGGGCTGATGGTTGCCTCAGCGCCTCCTGTTACGATAGCGTTTGCTTTGCCTAAACGAATAAGGTTGAACGCGTCTACGATGGCGTTTGTAGAAGAAGCACAAGCCGATACGGTTGCGTAGTTGGGACCCCTCAGTCCATAAATCATAGAGATATGCCCTGCGGCGATATCCGCTATCATTTTCGGAATGAAAAAAGGATTGAATCGAGGTCCTTTGTCGATATTGACATAATAGCTACCTACTTCCTCTTCAAATGTTCGTATTCCACCGATTCCTGCAGAGAAGATTACCCCAATACGATCGACGTTCTCTTTCTCCAGTTCGAGACCCGAATCTTCCATCGCCTCTTTTGCTGCTTGGATGGCCAATTGGGCATATCGGTCGTACTTCCTGGACTCCTTACGATCGAATAGATCGGCGGGATTGAAATCTTTTACTTCACAACCAAACTGTGTTTTGAAAAGCGATGTATCGAAATGAGTAATAGGCCCGGCACCACTCTTACCCTCCAGAGCATTTTTCCACGTTGTTTCAACGTTGTTCCCCAGCGGAGTAATCGCTCCCAAGCCTGTTACTACTACTCTTTTTAACTCCATGAACAAAATGGATTATTTCGCGTGTTGTTCCACATAAGAAACAGCATCTCCCACCGTTGAGATTTTCTCTGCTTGATCATCCGGAATCGAGATATTGAATTCTTTTTCGAACTCCATGATCAACTCTACTGTGTCAAGAGAGTCAGCTCCTAAATCATTGGTAAAGCTTGCTGTTTCTGTTACTTCAGATTCTTCAACACCTAATTTATCGACAATAATCGATTTCACTCTTTGTGCTACTTCAGACATACCTTTTGATATTAATTAATAAATAAAAAATTTTATTCTTAAATTTGCGATTGCAAAGTAACGCAATTTTTCTCTAATTGTGCAAACTTTTATTCATTAAATTCAAGAAAAGTGCACAAATTACGTTTTTTTGTGCAAAAAAGAGAGGAGTTATATGATACATATCGCCATTTTTGCGTCAGGTAGCGGCAGCAATGCGGAGAACATAGCGGACTATTTTTCCGACAGCGCCGATATTCGGGTTTCACTCATTATTTCCAATAAAAGAGACGCTTATGTCCATGAGCGCGCCAAAAAATTAGGCATTCCTTCCTATACGTTTAGCAAAGCGGAGTTTGATGATGGTTCCATAGTGATAGATACTCTTCGTGCATACCATACGGATTTTATTGTGCTGGCCGGCTTCCTGCTGAGAGTTTCGCCGTCGCTGCTCGAAGCCTTTCCCGGTCGTATTGTAAATATTCACCCGGCGTTATTGCCCAGGTACGGAGGAAAAGGGATGTATGGCGATAAGGTACACAGGGCAGTGGTAGATGCCGGTGAGGCAGAGTCGGGAATCACTATTCATTATGTGAATGAAAATTACGACGAGGGGAATATCATTTTTCAGGCATCTTGCGAAGTACAGTCTGAGGATACTCCCGATGACGTGGCACGGAAAGTGCATGCATTAGAGCATGAACATTTTCCCCAAGTGATAGAGTCTGTAGTGAAAAAAATGGCAGAAGAAAAACAGCTGTTAGAAAATAAATAGTATCTTTGCAATCCGTTTCGCGACTGTGGCGTAATTGGTAGCCGCGCTAGACTTAGGATCTAGTGCCGAAAGGCGTGGGGGTTCGAGTCCCTTCAGTCGCACAGCTCAAAAGAGCAGAATCGTGTAAATCTCTGAAAATGCATAGATTTTGGGGGATTTATGTTATCGCAGCATTTATATAACTTCTTAAATTTATGATGGAAATATTCACACCCGAAGAGAGGAGATCCTTCTTTTCTTCTTCAGGAACTCCCTCTTCAAACTCAAAGACCGTTGCACCTGTTGCCTCTATACTATACCCAAAATAGGCGGATTCATCGTTGTTTATTTCGACTGTCACAAAGATATAGTATAACCCCTCTTTGTTTATTTTCATATCCAAATTGATGTTGACGAGGGCCTCAGACATTTTTTTAAACACATCCTCTCCTTAACTCCTTTTTTGTAATTAGTAAAAAACAGAGACAAAAAGCTGAATTTACCGTTATATCATGTTCCAGCAGCCTTGGATTTGAAAAATAATGTATATTTGCGTTCACAAGATAGAGTACGGAGCGGGTGGGTATGTCGTTTTAATGCGGGAATGCTGCAATATGCCGATGCGGCAAAAGCTAATGTGCCGAGTGAGTATCGTCCTGAAAACAGGGTGTAGAACAAATTAACAGGTGTGAATTATAGCGAGTTGGCTCCGTCGAATTTTCGAGTCTCAACATCCTGAAGAAAATAGTAATATAATCATATGAAAAGCAGGACACTTATAGAATTTCTGAACGAATCCGTAGAGAAGTATGCGGATCACCCTTATTTGTATGAAGCGAGAACGGGAGTTCAATACACTTCGCTTACCTATGCTCAGGTACAGGAAAAATCGTTGCAATTGGCTGCAGGCCTGATTGGATTGGGAATTGAACCGGGTGCGAGAGTGGCTCTTATCTCCGAAGGAAAGAACAATTGGATAATTGGCGAGTTGGGTATTTTGCATGCAGGGGCGGTGTGCGTACCTTTATCGGTGAAATTGGAGACCGAGCAAGATTTGAGCTTCCGGATCAACCACTCCGAATGTCTCGCTGTGCTCGCATCAGATCAGCAGATTGCGAAACTGCGGCCGATGAAAAAGCTGTTTACCACGATAAAGCACTATATTCTGATGGATCCGGAAGATCGGCCTAAAGAAGATGAACGTTCGTTTGAATCGGTTATTGAAGCCGGTAAAGAGCTGCTATATACCGATCCCGGAGTCTTAACAGACCGGATGAACGGTGTAAAGCCCGATTCTTTGGCGAATATATCCTACACTTCCGGTACAACCGCCAATCCGAAAGGAATCATGCTGACACACAATAACTACGTATGTAATGCCGAACAGTCGGTTGAACATCTTAACGGTCTTCCTTCCCATTATTGTACACTGCTTATATTGCCGTGGGATCATTCATTCGGCCATACAGCCGGAATCTATGCCTTTATGAAATGCGGCGCATCCATTGCCTCCGTAGCCATGGGGAAGTCGCCCATGGAGGTCTTACGGAATGTGCCTAAAAGCTTAAAGGCTATTAATCCTCACCTTCTGATGAGTGTTCCTGCTCTGGCGTCTAATTTCAGGAAGAATATCGAAGCGGGAATAGAGAAAAAGGGGAAATTCACCCACGCTCTGTTTAAAAGAGCATTGAAAGTGGCATACGCCTATAACAAGGAGGGGTATAACAAAGGAGGAAAAGGGCGTCTGATGTTGGCTCTCTACGATAAACTGGTTTTTTCCAAGATAAGAGACTCGTTTGCAAGCAACATGCAGTTTTTTATTGGAGGCGGAGCTTTGTTGGATATCGAGTTACAGCGGTTTTTTTACGCTATCGGCATACCGATGTACCAGGGTTATGGATTGTCGGAGGCTACCCCCGTTATTTCTGCAAACACTACGCACGCCCATAAGCTGGGATCGTCCGGTAAGCCGGTTCCGCACATGGATATTAAGATTGTGGATGATACTCTTAAGGGGGTGCCTACAGGAGAGAAAGGAGAGATTATTGTTCGCGGCGGCAATGTGATGAAAGGTTATTGGAAAAATCCCGAAGCCACGGCTGAAACCATCGTTGACGGATGGTTGCGTACGGGCGATATGGGATATATAGATGAGGACGGATATCTGTACGTTCTGGGGCGTACAAAATCGTTGCTGATTGGTAACGACGGCGAAAAATTTTCGCCCGAAGGGATCGAAGAGTCCATCACGGCAAAGTCGCCGTTCATCGACCAGTGTGTATTATATAACAATCAAAGTCCTTATACTACGGCATTAATCGTTCCCAACGCGGCTGAACTGAAGAAAGTGACGACGGATCCGGAGCAAGCCGCCCTCTTGATAGAGAGAGCGTTGAATGAGTATATGAAGGGCGGAAAAAACGACGGACTGTTTCCATACCGTTGGATCCCTTCGGCTTTTGCCGTTATGGAAGAACCGTTTACCGAAAAGAACGGACTGATGAATTCCACTATGAAGATAGTGAAGCATAAGGTGTATGCGGCGTATGCCGACCGCATCGAAGAGTTGTACACACAGGAGGGAAAGAAAGCCGCCTCGCCGGGTAATGTACGGGCATTGAAAATACTATTGGAATAATACGCAGCGATACCCGTCCGACTGCGAAGGCCGGGAAGTGGTCAGCTTTTCTTTTTCAGCACCTCACAGTGCGAGCAGCCTCCGCAGTAAGGGGTGTCTTTCCGCACAAAGAAAAACCTGTATATCTCGTAGACGATTTTTGCTGCTACGGCAATGCCTATCGCAATAATGATTATCCACTGTATATCCATACTTTCAAAACAGTTAGGGGCATGCAAAAGTTTTCAAATTAAACAAAAAGGTTTCCGATCTGAAATACCGCGAAGGCGACGAGCCACGCCAGTCCGGTAGAATAAAAAACACTGAACAACGCCCATTTCCACGAGTGAGCCTCCTCTTTTAGGGCTACAACGGTGGCTATGCATGGAAAATAGATCAGCACGAACAACAGAAATCCAATGATTACGAGCGGGGTGAAAACGGGCGATCCATCGGAGTACTTTTCGGCCTTTAATCTTTCCTGTAACGATTGCTGGTTCTCGCTGTCGCCGGTATAAAGTACGCCCATCGTGCTGATAACGATTTCTTTGGCCGCCATTCCCGACAACAGGCTCACCGATATCTTCCAGTCGAAGCCGAGCGGCCGCATTACCGGTTCGATGAGTTTCCCTATTTTACCGATGTAGGAGTTTTCCTGATGCTCCATGTTGCGGGAATATTCTATCCCGGAAAGAATCTCATCTCTCTCCTCCGCGTTGATCTCATTGCTGTGATGCTGTGATACGATCTGCGCAGCCTGGCGATCGAAATCGGCCTCTCTTCCTTCATTATGCGGAAAATATCCCAGAAACCAGATAATGATGGATGCAATGAGAATGGGTCCTCCCATTTTCTGCAGGTATTGCCGCGACCGATCCCACATGTGTATAAACACCGATTTCAGGGTGGGCATACGGTAAGGCGGCAGTTCCATGACAAACGGCGTTTCGTCTTCTTTGAAAAGTGTTTTGCGGAACATCGCGGCTGTGATAGCCGCTATAAGAATACCGAAAGCGTACAGTCCCAGCAGCGCGAAACTTGCGTACGAAGGGAAGAATGCGCTCACAAACAGGATATATACCGGTAAACGTGCGCTGCACGACATGAACGGCACAATAAACATAGTAATCATCCGACTGCTCCGGCTTTCGATGGTGCGCGTAGCCATGATGGCGGGAACGTTGCAGCCGAACCCCATGATAAGCGGGATAAATGATTTTCCATGCAACCCTATTCTATGCATCACCTTATCCATAATGAACGCCGCGCGTGCCATGTAGCCTGAATCCTCCATGAAAGCGATGAAGAGATACAGTATAACAATGTTGGGCAGAAAAACGATTACGCCGCCTACACCGCCGATAATTCCATCCACGATAAGATCCTTCAGAGGACCGTCGGCCATGGCGCCCCTTACAAAATTCCCCAACTTCTCCACCGACCATTCGATCCATTCCATGGGGTAGCTCCCCAGGCGGAAGGTAGCTTCAAACATGATCCACAGAAAGAGAAAAAAGAGGGGGAACCCGAGATATTTGTGGCTTACAATGGTGTCAATCAATTTCGTTTTATCGGGAAATTGTGTTTTCTCCGTAAGCGTCTCTTTCAACCCTCCCGCAATAAAACCGTAGCGGGCGTTTGTGAATGCCGACTCGGAATCTTCGCGCAGCAATTTTTCTATATAGGCCCGCTCTTTATCTCTTCGGGCGAAAATCTGTTCGTGATCGGGCAGTTTGCGCACCCGCTTCTCCACCTCTTTGTCGCCCTCAAGCAGTTTGATGCATACATACCGGAGCGGCATTCGCCATTGTGCTATAGCGCTGTTTTGCATCTCCCGCTCCATGATGGCGATCGATTTTTCCAGCACTCTCCCGTATTGAATCTGTACATATTCGTTTTCTTTCTCCTTTTTGTAAATATCGATTACTTCTTCGAGCAATTGAGGAATACCTTCACCCCTCTTCCCGACGGTGGGGACGATGGGCGTATTGATGAGGGAGGAGAATGTTTCGTAGTCGAATGTACGGCCGCTATGTTCCAATTCGTCGTACATGTTCAGGGCGATAACCATGGGTACCTTCAGATCAATCAGTTCGGTAGTGAGGTAGAGGTTTCTTTCCAGCGCCGATGCCGATACCACGTTGATGATCACGTCGGGTTGCTCTTCCAGTATCTGTTTTCGTACGAACAGTTCTTCCGGTGTATAGGCCGAGAGTGAATAGGTGCCGGGGAGATCGACCAGTGTGAACAGATAGCCGTTGTGCTTCAGGGTGCCCTCTTTGGAATTTACCGTTACACCGCTGTAGTTACCCACACGCTCATGTGCTCCCGAAGCCAGATTAAAAATGGATGTTTTCCCGGAATTGGGATTTCCCACCATTGCTACTTTTATCGTTTTCTCGGGATGATGGGTACTGTCGCCGTGAAAGTGCCTGATGTGATCTGTTCCGTTTCCGTTAACAGGATTTTCGTTCGACGGAAGTAGTTCCTCCATGAAAGAACCGTTTTTACTGGCGTCATTTTCAAGCATGGATATTTCTACCATTACTGCCTCACTTCGGCGTAACGATACCTCATACTCCATGATCCCGTATTTGATGGGATCTTTCAGCGGAGCATTCAGCACGGACTTCACTTCCTGTCCACGTATAAATCCCATTTCCAGGATGCGTTTCCTGAAAGCGCCGCTACCGTTTACTTTTATGATGTATGCTCTTTGTCCGGTTTGTAATTCTGAAAGACGCATAGATATTGAAGCTCCCTGTTTAGCCTGCAAAGATACGGTTTTCTTCGCATTATTTATAATTGATTTAAATAATAATGAGAGAAAAGAGCCGAAAAAACCTGTTTACAGGATTTAAAGGTTTTTAGACCACACTGTTTTCCTATGCCGTTATTTCTTTGTATTTTTGTACACACTACAGAAATCGGTCCATCCCCGTTTTCTGCGACGAAGAATCCATTAACAATATGAATATACTTTAAACCAGATAATTATGAGTTACAGAATAGAGAAAGATACATTGGGCGAGGTGCAAGTCCCAGCCGATAAACTGTGGGGCGCACAGACCGAACGTTCGCGCAACAATTTCAAGATTGGAGCGCCTGCTTCCATGCCGCTCGAGATTATCTACGGATTTGCCTATCTGAAGAAAGGCGCCGCTTATGCCAACCATGAGCTGGGCGTATTGCCGCAAGAGAAACGCGATTACATTGCGCAGGTATGCGATGAAATACTGAAAGGCATGCATGATGATCAATTCCCTCTGGTCATCTGGCAGACGGGCTCGGGCACGCAGAGCAACATGAACGTAAACGAAGTGATTGCCAGCCGCGCTCATCAATTGGCAGGAAAAACCATCGGAGAAGGAGAAAAAACATTGCAGCCTAACGATGATGTAAACAAATCGCAGTCATCCAACGACACATTCCCCACCGGCATGCATATAGCCTGTTACAAAAAAATAGTAGAGGTTACGCTGCCCGGGTTGCGCCAACTGCAGCAATCGCTGGCTGCCAAGTCACAAGAAATGCAAGAGGTGGTAAAGATAGGGCGTACCCATCTGATGGACGCTACCCCGCTTACACTCGGACAGGAGTTCAGCGGATATGCCGCACAGCTGGAATTCGGCATCAAAGCCATTGAGAACACGTTGCCTCACCTGTCGGAGCTGGCTCTTGGCGGCACTGCCGTGGGAACCGGACTGAATACCCCTAAGAATTATGACGTTACCGTGGCCAGATATATTGCCGAATTCACCGGTCTTCCTTTTGTTACGGCAAAGAATAAATTCGAAGCGCTTGCCGCCCACGACGCTATTGTAGAAACACACGGTGCGTTGAAGCAAGTTGCCGTGGCTCTCAATAAGATTGCCAACGATATTCGCCTTCTGGCGTCAGGCCCTAGGAGCGGTATCGGAGAGATCAATATCCCTGCTAACGAACCCGGCTCTTCCATCATGCCGGGAAAAGTGAATCCTACTCAAGTGGAAGCGCTCACCATGGTTTGTGCCCAGGTAATAGGCAATGATATGGCGATTGCCGTAGGAGGTATGCAAGGGCACTTTGAGCTGAACGTCTTTAAGCCGGTAATGGCTGCCAACTTCCTTCAGAGCGCCCAGCTTCTCGGTGATGCCGCCGTATCTTTCGATATCCACTGCGTATCGGGTATAGAACCTAACAAACCACGCATTAAAGAGTTGTTGGATAACTCATTGATGCTGGTAACCGCCTTGAACACCAAGATCGGTTATTACAAAGCTGCAGAGATTGCCAACGCAGCCCACAAGAACGGAACCACATTGAAAGAGGAAGCCGTTCGCTTGGGGTATGTTTCGCCGGAGGACTTTGATAAGTGGGTGCGGCCCGAAGATATGATCAAATCCCTGGATTGAATATAAAACTGGACAACCAAATTCTTTTACGAACTAAGTGTAATTGCAGTAATAAATTTACTATCTTCACGGCTCTGAATAAAAATATTTGTATGAAAAAGGGGCTGCTTTTACTGATCGCTATTGGTATGGGGTTAAATCTTACCCATGCCCAAACCCGTACCCAACTTACCCTCGAAAAAGGGTGGAAATTCACCCGTGAAGATAATCCCCGCTCTTCGGAGGTGGGTTTCGACGACGGCCCATGGCAATCGGTCCGAGTTCCGCACGACTGGGCGATATACGGTCCGTTCAGCAAAGATAACGACATTCACCGGATGGCTATTGTGCAGGACGGACAAACCACTGCCATTGAACATTATGGCCGTACCGGCGGACTCCCGTTCGTAGGAGTGGGATGGTATCGGAACCTATTTTCAATACCCGGTTTTTCCGATAATAAACGTGTCATCATTCAGTTCGACGGTGCCATGAGCAATGCGCACGTTTTTGTAAACGGGAAAGAAGCCGGTTACTGGCCTAACGGCTATAATACATTTTATTTCGATATTACCGGCCTTCTCAACGGTGACGGAAATAATAACACGCTGGCCGTCCGATTGGAGAATTTCGAAGAACAGTCGCGCTGGTATCCCGGCGCCGGATTATACCGAAACGTACATCTGATAACAACCCACAGGATACATATTCCCGTTTGGGGAACCTATGTAACTACACCCGAAGTGAACGATGCATTTGCCCGTGTGAACGTGAAAACGAAAGTGGAGACTGCCGGGACAGGCAGCTACAAGTTGATAACAGAGATAAAGGATGCGTCATCCAACCTGGTCGCATCGGATGAAGCAGAGTTAACTGCCTTCGATTTAGGTGAGTTCTCCCAAGATCTAATCGTTGAGAATCCGCAATTATGGGATATACAACAACCCAATTTATATACCGTTGTTTCGAAACTCTATGAAGAGGGACGCCTGGTTGACGAATATATTACACCTTTCGGTATCCGCACCATCGAGATTGTTCCCGATAAAGGGTTCCTGCTCAACGGGCGGGTGGTAAAGTTTCAGGGTGCCTGCCTGCATCACGATATGGGACCTTTAGGGGCGGCCGTAAATGAAGCTGCTATTCGGCGCCAGATCAGAATTATGCAAGATATGGGCGTGAATGCCATCCGCACATCGCACAACATGCCCGCGCCGGAACGTACCGCGCGGGAGCCAATGGGGATGCTGCCGGTCTCGACCTCTTCCATCTGCCGCAGATGCACCTTTTTAACGGAAAACTGGTAGCGATTGTGGAATCGACCGAAGAAGCCGGTAAAATTACGCTGGAAGCCAGATCAAAAGGATTAAGAAGCGCCACGATCGAAATTCAAACTAAGTAGATTATATTAAAAAATTGTCACAAAAAGTACATCGGTTCGATAGTTAAGAGGATTAGGCAAAAGGATAATCCAATCAGTTCTATAACTAAAAGCGCATAGATGATGATTTCGAGCCATTTGTCGCTAAGTTGTTTCTTCTTTTTCATACGATTAATAGTTTAGATGCAAGAGCCGGGAATCAAGACACAAGACTTTAGTAAACTAAAAACTAAAAACTAACTTCTTGTTTCTAACTTCTGATTACTGATTACTGTCAACTCTCAATTGATTAATCGGCACATTGCCACATTAATCACATTATTAATTCATTGAATCTTTATATCATTAAATCAATTATCTGCTCGTTTCATGCTGGTATGAGTAATTAAAGATGCTTTTCTCTTGTGCGTGGTTATTTCTTAGCGGCGCTCCTGGCAATGAGTTCGGTTATCTCGCGCTCATAAAGCATGAGGTTTGCATTGTATTTCATGATCCCCAGATATCTTTAATTCCATATTCTGCGAATATGGATTCTATCAGTTCTTTTTCATGTACCTTCAGGGAATACACACCACGGATACGATATCCCAAGCCCTGCGGCGTTCGAATACCAAGCGCTTTCATGAGTTTCGCTTTCACTTCAGGCAAATCTTTTACCTGTACCTGTCCGATACCTTTCTGAAACGAAAATTTTTCCATTTTCTATGTGTTTGCAAGGGAAATAGCGTTTTCTCGCTATTTCAAAAATGAAATAAAATCATTTACTTTGTAATAATTTATTTCGTTTTGCAAATATCAATAATATTATTGGATATAGCAAATAAAATGATTGCTTTTTTTATGGAAAATGAAACTATTTTTGACAGGATCGCTCAAATTATTGAGATTGAGAGCAATGGTGTGCCTGCGCAATTTGCAAAAAAAATCGGATCAAAAGATCAAACTGTCAGAAATATCGTTGTTAACAGAAGAAGCTACCCGGGATACGAGATATTGTTGAAAATTGTTCAATCAATTGATTGGTTGAATTCGGACTGGTTGATTACCGGCAGAGGAGAAATGAGAAAAAAAACGGGAATAAGCGATCAAGAGGTGGGGGAACCCGTCTCCCATTATGAAACTGAAATTAACCGACAGTTAATAAATATCATCGACTCTCAGCAACGCACCATCGAAAATCTGACGAAGCATAAAAAAAACAGTACGGCGGATACTCCATAAACTGCATCTGCAGGAAAAAATACCATTAGATTGACTCCGGTGTAATTTCAGGCATCGTTCCTCATTTTCATAGTATCAAAGTCTATTCTTCAAGATTATAGGCAGTATTGTTATCTGTTGTTTATCAATGCGGTATGAATATATGTTGCTGTATGGTCATTTATCTTTGTTAAGGGAATAGCTGTTCTCTGTTTTCTTAATAATAGTGAAATATTTAGTCGGTCAGTTCAATACAATCTATACCAATCTGATTTCGTTCTCCTGAACTCAAATGTACAATATTCAAGAAATTCTTTCCTTTTTCTATTAGTAAATCCTTTAATCTATATTCACCTATCGTATTATCCTCTTCGGATGAGTCTATAATTACGTCATCTTGCCGATTAATCGAGAGTTTAAAAATTCCATATTTTGGACCCTTGGAAAATTTTATGATGGCATCTGACAGCCTTTTTTCATTTGAAATAAATGACAGGGAAAGTGCATCTCCTTGTTTTAAATCACTCCACAGGATCTGCATATTATTACTCCATCCTCTATTAACATTGTTACTATAACGAAAAATTCCACCTGTCTTTTTCTCTAGTATCATATTTTCACCTTCAATTCTATTGTCAATTATTACAGGAGAAATGATATCTTCGCGTTGCATTGCTACTGCAAAGGCAGCATCCGATAGATCTGAATAAGGGAGCTTTTTTAACATTATTGGGACTGATATACCAAAAAGTTACGGGAGAAAAAATGAATAATAGCCTTTGTCCAGTGCCACATTTCCATATCAAATTTCAATGATTTCCTGAAAGGTATTGCATCGAGTGAACGAAACCGAATATTATTGGTATAACCCGGATTAAAATTTCCGCTGCCATCCGGTTGGGCAATAAAGGGGTGTCCGGTAAATTCCTCGGGTCTACACCACGCGTATCCGTAATAATCTTCAGTCCCGGTTCCGAAATGCGAAGGAAAAGTTTCGCCATCAACATAAATCTTCTCGTCACCTTCTCCCCACCATGCATAAACAGTGTTAAACAGAGTCAGGCAATCTCCGACATACACGCCCTTTCCTTTTAACTCTACGTAATTCAAGTCAAACGGGAAGCCATCTCCCTCATTATTTTTCATCTCTCCTGTCCTTAAAAAGCTATATTGTTTCCAAAGCGAACAAAAATACATGGTGTGCTTCGTCCAATTGTATGGGGAAGTAATAATTTCCGCATAATCAACCTTTATGTCCTGATATCCAATATTCTCTATGGAGATGCTGCATTTATTTTTGAAAGGCATTACCCAATAACAGGACATCATTCCGTCATCTTCAATTTTAGTATACCATGAATGGTTGCTTTTAATTTTATAACCGGTTCCAAAGAAATCGCCTATAGGACAACGTATGGTCTTATTACCATCGAATGAAATATGAATGATTGTACTGCGAAGCGCCTGTTCATGATTTTCAGCGCTCACTTTGAATGTAATTTTGCGTATTGCAGAGGAATTACTGCTGATGGTCACATCCAGACTTTTACCGATAGGGATTATTCCTTGCAGCGTTTCTTTTTTCAATTGTTGGGAAAGTGAAAAATCTTTATCTTTTAGCTTTCTCTGTATTATCTGTATGAGGGAATCAGAATCGTATAATTGAGCTATTTCGAATGTTTTTACTTGCGTTTTACTTCCATACGTTCGATAATTTATATTATAATATACGGCTTCTCCCCCCTTTTTAGCCCCCATATCCTGTATGTTTTCACTTTCATAAGTAATTTTACATTTTTCAGAATATGGTATAGGCAAGTAAAGATTATGTCCTCTCATGCTATAATCCGTAAGGTTTGATACGGAACTTGAAAGAGGCTCTTCAACCAATTGTCCTCCGCTGATAATGCTTAGAGCATCCCCCTCAATTACAGGAGTAGAAAAATCATCGAGATAAATTCTCAACACACCTCTTCCTGAATTTTCACCGGAAAAGGTCATCCATATGCGAACAATAGCTCCCGGGCCTCTTGCATCCATTAAGACATACTCTTTTCTACCTTGATTCGTTTCTGTTCTTATAAACATACTCCTGTCCCAATTTGCAAACCAACTTTTTTGATTTGGATCTACCGATGTTCTATCGGAGCTACTAAATTGCTTGCAAGAATAGGAGGGTGACGGGTATTCAGCTAAGGATTCTCTATCCGTCATCTCAATAAGAAGGCTTTCCAGTGATACCATCTGAGAATAGATAGAATCGAAACATAGTATGAATGAAAAAATAATGATTCCTATTTTTTTGATTTTTGAATCCATCCTTTTCACTTCTAAATAATTCGAAATTGTTTACATCAAAATTAACTTTTAAATTTTTACCAAAATGGAAATTTCATTTCACAAAGATGCAATATCTTCTCATTTAGACTAACTTCACTTCTTCGAAGCATAAAATTGTTAAGACTATTCAAAAAATACTACATTAGTGGTTAACTAATTAAATTCGATTTTAATTTTGACTCAATAAAATTTAATGAATCATGAATATTATGAGGTCTACGATGATGGTTGTCCTGTTTTGCTTAAGTGGTTATCTCCCCTCGGCACTTTTTGCAAGAAATTATGATTACTATTTTAGAAATATGGCTGTAGAGGACGGCCTCTCACAAAACATGGTTTATTCCATTATGCAAGATAAAACCGGTTTTATTTGGTTTGGCACTCTAGATGGATTAAACAGATATGATGGATTAAGATTTAAAATCTTTAAAAAAACAATAAGGACACGTTAAGTATCGGTTCCAATAAAATTTTTTCATTGTTCCAGGATGTAAATGAGAAGATCTGGGTTGGGACAGCTAATGGTATATACATTTACGATCCAATGTATGAGCGTTTTTCTCAGTTTGATATGAAAACTGCAAACGGAGAAGGGGTTGATGGCATAGTTCGGGATATCAAGGCGGATAAAAAGGGGAATATTTGGATAGGGGTTCAGGATAAGGGGATCTTTTGTTATACGAATGAAGAGGAAATGATAATCTATCCGTTGAAGAACACCAATCTAAGAAAAATTGAATTTGATCCCAGCGGAAACGTGTGGGTCGCAACATATGGTCGGGGATTACTCAAAATTAATCCACAATCTGCGGAGGTAAAAGAATTTCTCATCGATGAAAAAAAACGGAAGATATCTGAAAATGATATTAATGTGATTTTGTCATTTAATTCTAAATATTTATTGATAGGAACTGTAACTAAAGGGGTACAAAGGTTTGATCTACAGGAGGAAAAATTTACTCCTTTTCTGGAGGAAGGGCATGATGGCGATCCTCTTTTTGTAAGATGCATGATAAGAACGGAAAATCAAGAACTATGGATTGGAACGGAAGAAGGTGTTTTTATTTATGATCTTAAAACCAGGGAATTTGTAAACCTAAGACATTTTCCCAATGATCCTTATTCGTTGTCGGACAATGCAATTCACAGTCTTTTTCAGGATAGGGAAGGAGGAATATGGGTGGGTACTTTTTTCGGAGGAATAAGCTATTCCAATCAGTCTTTTTCACAATTTGAAAAGTATTACCCCATCATTGGTAAAAATTCAATAAGTGGTAAAAGTATCAGCGAGTTCTGCGAAGATGACAAGAAAAATATTTGGATAGGAACTGAAGATGCCGGACTTAATAAATTTGATCCTGTAACAAAAGTTTTCACTAAAAGTCCCCTAACATCCAACAATATCCACTCCCTACTGTATGACGACAATAAATTATGGGTAGGTACATTTTCCGACGGACTTTATGTCATGAACGTTCATACTCAGGAAACAGCATCATACAAAAATACTTCGTCAATCCACTCGATAAAAGATGATAATATTTATTCGATATATAAAGACTCATCCGGGAAAATATGGATTGGCTCAATGACCGGACTGCAATATTACGATAGGGTTCCAGATACTTTTAAAAGAGTTCAGGAGTCTCTGATAAAGAGTCAGGTGAATGATATCCTTGAAGATCATAAAGGTATTCTATGGTTTGCGACAATGGGTAATGGGGTTTTCTCATACGATAGATTTTCAGAAGAATGGCGACATTATTCATCATCTGCGGATATTACCGACGATACGGGAAAATCCGTAATTTGCTTATTACAAGATAAAGAAAACAGGCTTTGGATTGGTACTGAAGGTGCAGGCATCAGTATCTTTAATAGAGAGACAAACTCATTTTCTACGGCTATTACATCTAACAACGGGTTGCCTAATGATGTTATTTATAAACTGCTGGAGGATTCAAAAAGGACAGATTTGGGGTAGTACAAACAAAGGAATTTTCAGGCTGGACCCTGAAAGCATGGATGTTGCAGCGTACACTTATTCGAGTGGATTATTGGGAGATCAATTCAATTACAAATCCGGATTTCGAGGTCATGATGGAAAAATATATTTTGGAGGAGTCAAAGGATTTGTGTCATTCCTGCCCGACAATCTAACAATTAACGAATATACCCCACCTATAGTTTTGAATAGTTTTCAAATTCGGAATAAAGAAGTATCATTAACAGAAAAGGAATCGCCGTTAACCAAATCTATTACTTATACAAATAATATCAGTATTCCATATAGTGCTTCTGTATTTAGTATAAGTTTTGCAGCCCTAAGTTATACGTATCCTAACGGGAATATGTATGCTTATAAATTAGAAGGACGTGATAACGAATGGATACATATCGATCAAATACATCAGGTAAATTATTCTGACTTGTCACCCGGCAGTTATGTATTTAAAGTGAAAGGCGCAAACAGCGATGGTGTTTGGAATGAAGTGGGAACATCCTTGAAGATAAATATTCTACCGCCATGGTACAGGACTTTTTGGGCGTATTTGTTCTATATAATGGCAATAGGCGCTTTTATATATTACAGTATAAACAATTTTGTAAAAAAAACCAAACGTCGGAATGCACAATTGCTTAAAGAGCTCGAAAATACCAAAGAAAAAGAACTATATACAGCCAAGATTGAGTTCTTTACACATATCACACACGAAATAAGAACACCTCTGAGTTTAATCAAGATTCCGTTGGATGATGTAATGAAAAATATCGACAAGTATAATCCTAATTGGGATAATCTTACCATAATTCAACGAAATGTCAACAGGTTGTTGAAATTAGTGAACGAGCTGTTGGATTTCAGGAAGACAGAAAATCAAGGGCTTAGCTTAAATTTTGTACGAGCCGATGTTATAAGTATCATAAAAGAAATAATTGGTAGATTTAAACCAAGTATGGATTCGAAAGGAATAATATTGAAGGTGTTTTTTTCGGTTGAACGATTTTATGCCGATTTCGATCGTGAAGTATTTACTAAAATACTAAGTAATTTGTTCTCAAATGCATTAAAGCATTCTCTTACCACCATAGATGTGGTTTTTAATCATAATGAAAAAAGTTTTGAGATAAAAGTCAGTAATGACGGCGATATGGTTCCTAATCAATTTGTAGAGAAAATATTTGAACCGTTTTTTAAATTAAATAAAAACAAACAAGGAACAGGTATTGGCCTTGCATTTGTAAAATCGTTGGTAGAATTACATAAAGGAACGATATACTGCGATAACTCTCAAATAGACAGAACCACTTTTGTGATGACGCTTCCGGTAAATCAGGAGAATAAGATAAGAATTAATAATGGCGATAATCAAACGAACAACGCAGATGATGGGCAAGAGAATCCATTGCCGAATGAGTTATTACTTCCTAATAGAACAGCTCCTACAATTCTTACGGTGGAAGATAGCGAAGAGTTTCAGCAACTTCTATATAAGCAACTGACAAGAAAATATTACGTATTGCAAGCAAAAAACGGAATGGAAGCTATAAATATAATGGATAAAGAAAATGTGGATATTGTTATTTGCGACATCATGATGCCGGTGATGGATGGATTAGAATTTTGCAAAATGATAAAAGAGAATTTAAAGTATAGCCATGTACCGATTATCCTATTAACAGCGAGAACCAATATTGAGTCTAAAATAGAAGGACTGAATCTTGGAGCGGATGAATATATTGTGAAACCATACTCTATCGATTACCTTATTGCCAGAATAGATAATCTCTTAGAAAACAGAAAGAAAATTAAAGAAGCATTTAGAAATTCGCCTGAACTGGCGTATCAAAGCATCACTCATTCAAAAGCCGATGAGGAATTTCTACAAAAACTGATAAATTGTATTCATGATAATTTAAATGACTCCGATTTAAATATAGATAAATTGGCTGAAAAAATGTTCGTAAGCCGAGCAACTCTTTATAGGAAAGTCAACAATATTTCAGAACTGTCTCCTAATGATTTTATTTTACTGATCAGATTAAAAAAAGCCGCAGAACTAATAAAGACACAAAAATACCAGATCAACGAGGTTGCTTATTTGGTGGGTTTCAATTCTCCCAACTATTTTTCAAAATGTTTCTTTAAGCAGTTTGGCGTTTCACCCAAAGACTTCTAAATTAATAAATTCAGCTTTTTTTGTTTTATTTTGATACGATTTTGCATTTTTTTGAAATAATAATGCATCTACTGCAGTTTAGGCACCCATATCTTTGTATTGTTTAATTTAATGAAAATTTGATGAATCTTCAATGATTTTTTCGCTGGCTGGGGAGATACTTTCTAGTTTTTAAGTATTTTTTAATTAATAACTTTTGTGCCTATGGAAAAAACGAAAAATGGAATAAGTGTAAATTGATAATAGATAACCCTATTATGCTTTAAATCAGCTCTTTTTAAATAAAGAAATACTACATCTATCAAACAAGTTAAAAATTTAATTTAATTATGAGAGTATGAATAACATAAATCTACAAGGTGGTGAGGTGATCACTTCGACATTCGCAGGCAAAATGATAAAAAAAGTAAAATGAAAATACTTTTATTGTTTATTGGCCTTTTTGGTTCAGTTACCTTGTCCGGAAATTCACAAGGGAATTTACTGGCTGAAATAAATACTGAAGTGCATAATACAAATATTGAGATAGCAATTGTTCAGCAGAATAAAAAGCGGGTTACGGGCAAAGTGACGGATGCTAGAAAAGTACCTATCATCGGTGCAAATGTCATCGAGGTTGGTACTTCCAATGGTACAGTGACTGACCTTGACGGGAATTTTACATTAGAGATAAATGATAAGGCTGTATTAAAAATTTCCTATATAGGTTTTCAGGATATTGATTTTGATATGGAAAACAGATCATATGTTGAAATAATCTTGGAAGAGGATACAAAAATTTTGGAAGAACTGGTTGTTACAGGTGTGGCTAAAGGAACCTCAAAAGAAAAATTATCTTTTACCGTGGAAAAGATAAGTAACGAAGTGATCAAAGAGGTGCCGGGACTGAATGTTGCCTCAACTCTAGCAGGAAAAATGCCTGGCATAAAGGTTTTTTCTACAACCGGAAATCCTATGGATGAGCCGATCATTCAATTACGCGGAACAACATCTTTTACAGGTGCATCTCAGCCATTAATTATTATTGATGGTATTATCACTGCGGGAGTGCTGAAAGATATTAATATGGAAGATGTTGAAAGTATTGAGGTTATCAAGGGGGCAGCCGCTGCTTCTTTTTACGGCTCAAAAGCGGCAGGCGGTGTGGTGAATATTATTACAAAAAGAGGAAGCAATTTGGAGACCGGAACTTCAAGAGTTACGTTAAAAAGCGAAATCGGAGCTAACAGTATAGGCTTTTTACCTTTAAGAACGACAGCCCACGGCCATGTAGTTGATGAAAACGGGGAACCAACACGAGGGATTTTAGATGACGACCAGATCTGGGACAATAAATACAATATGAACAATGATTCCTATGATAATTTCTTTACTCCTCGTGTTTTCAATTCCACTACCGTAGGCATAACAAGTCGATCTCGAGATGGTGATATGAATTATTACACTTCCCTTCAATATACGCATAATCCCGGAATCATACGTGATCTGGATGGTGTTAAACGTCACAGTTTCAGGGTTAACCTCGATAACAGGATTTCCAATGCCATTTCGCTTACTTTATCCAATCTTTATGTAAGGACGATTAATGATCGTCGCTCCGTAAATTTCGACGATATCTATTATTCTGATCCTAATGCCAATTTCTTTGCAGATAATCTGGATGGCACCCCGTATATGGTCAATCCGAATATTGTATCCACCCGTAACAATATTAATCCTTTATATGATATAAACAACAAAATACAACGTGGAACAGCAAATCGCTTTTTAGGAAGTTATGGGATTCGTTATATACCAACACTTTGGTCAACTTTTAATGTCAATTATAATGTAGATTTTTTCCACTATCAGGATGAAGATTTGACTCCGAAAGGACGACTTTTGGTGAATTATCCCGATGGGAGCATCAGGGATGATGGTTATGTATATAAAGGATCGGGGAATACATTTAAACATAACCTCGAATTAAGTGGTCTTTTTACAAAATCTTTTGATGACCTCATAACTACACTGAAGCTACAATATTTATATGAAGACTTAAAATCAGAGGGTTTATGGGGTAACGGATCCAAACTTGCTGTTTCCGGAATGAACAACACTTCTTTAGAATTAGCAGATCCGGAAACAAGAGATCATTCTTCCTGGGGAAGCCGTATTGTGTCTAATAGTTATACCGTCGTAGGCAATATCGATTATAAAGGAAAGATCATTGATGGTTTGGTAAGAAGAGACGGAGCGTCCGTGATTGGAGATGATAACATGTGGCAAACATATTATCGAATTTCCGGAGCATGGAATGTAACCGAAGATTTCGGAATCCCCTATTTCCAGATGTTTAAACCCCGTATATCGTATGGTACAGCAGGGATCCTACCGGAGTATGGTGCTAAGTACGAAACCTTCTCTCTTAGTAATGGGACTTTATACGGTGGGGCTCAATTAGGAAATAAAAAACTCAAACCAGCGTTGTCTCAGGAACTTGAGATTGGTATCGATTTGCGTTTTCTAAATCGAATTGATTTGTCTTATACATACTCCAACAAAAGAAATACCGACTTGCCTTATGTAATGACCGTATCCGGTGTAACGGGTTTTCAATATCAAAATATAAACATAGGAGAATTTTTTGTACATAGTCATGAGATTTCACTTAATGCAAACCTGCTACGGAAAAACGACTGGAGGTGGGATGCAACCCTGACTTGGGACAAACTGACAGAGTATGTCGGAGAATTGGGCAGACCGGATTTTACTATCGGATACACAAAAGTTGCATCGCATGAGAAGTACGGAAATCTCTATTCCAGTAAATTTGCAACTTCCCTGGATCAGGTGAAGACAAGTCCACTCATAAAACCAGGACAAACAGTTGAAGATGTTTTTACCATTAATAATTACGGATATGTCGTTCGGAAAGATCTGATAGGGACTAGAGATGAAGCTAAAATGTCAGTATTAAACGAGGATGGTGCAACCTCACAGGATGAGTTTATTGGAAATATGATACCTGACTTTAATGTTAATTTAATTAATGTATTAAATTACAAAAATTGGATGTTTTATTTCACACTCTCATGCCAACAGGGTGGTGTATTATATAATAATACAAAGTTATACATGTCTTTCGCCGGAAGAAATGCCGCTTTTTGGGATATGTCGGACCGTACGTGGGAACAGAAGAAACCTATGACATATTTGAATCAGCATTCCAGGGCATCATTTACAGAGGATGCTACATTTTTAAAAATGCGGGAAATGTCGTTGAATTATAATGTGACTACCAAACAATTACAAAAATGGGGTATTTCATTCATTAACAGTATCAAATGTGGGGTAGTAGGTAGAAACTTATTTACTTTGACAAAATACTCAGGACCGGATCCGGAAACGAGAACTATAGAAGGAGGAACATTGAATGGATCGGATACGCCAAAATACCCTTCCGATATTAGAACTATTACAGGCACAGTAACTATTGAATTTTAATTCTTGCAATTATGAAAAAAATAATATTCATTTCGTGTTTTATATTCCTGTATCTGATCGCATGTGAACCATATTTTTCGGGTCTGGATATTAAGAACGATCATCAGCCGGATATTTCAACGGTTATGGGAGATATTAATCAGTATCCCTCTTTGATAAGCGGAGCCTATAATAATTGGTGGCACCATATGCTTGCACCTAATGATGGTGATACGTGGGTATTGGCGACAAATTCCGACGCTTTTACTGCCGGAGCTGGTAACTGGGATCTGCAGACTTATTACTATCGGAGGAACTACGAAAAACCCATGATTCCCAATACAGATAAAAATGCAGGTTTTCCCCGGACACTGTGGTATAATCATTACAGTAAAATTAGCACTGTGAGGAATATGCTGGCAATGATACAAGAAAATCAGTTGATATACAACGAAGATAATAAAGATCAAACATTTAAAATATTGGCAAATTGCTATTTTTTAATGGGTGCTTTTTATACAGAATTAAGTTTATTATTTGATCAATGTTTTCTAATTACTGAAGAATCGGATCTTCAGGAAATTACCGCTGATGATATCAGGCCGGCCTTAGAAGCCAGAGAATTAGCACTTGATTATTTGGATCAATGTATTGAGATATGCAACACTCATAGTTTTACAAATTTCGGAAGTCTATTGCCATCTGATATCGTTGGCAATAATGTTAAATTGAGACAGTTTGCTAATTTTATGGTTGCCAGAGCAATAGCATATCATCCGAGGAACAAGGATCAGTATGACTCGGTAGATTGGGATAAAGTCAAGAAGTATATATCAGAAGGGCTTTCAGAAGACGTGAAGGCAAAGCTACCTTTACAGGGATGGGATGTGTGGTCATACGCCGCTGCCTCTTGGCCAGGAGGTAATCAGTGGGGTAGAGTAGGAATGAGGGTTATTAATATGATGGCTTATCCCAATGATCCGGGAGCAATTTGGCCGCTTCCAACCGACTTCGGACAAGGTCAGACATTGCCTGAAGCCGGATCTCCTGATTTCAGGTTAGGTACTGATTTTGTGTATTATCCCTCGGTGAATACACCGACAGGTGGTCTATCATATGATGGATATGCAAAATACAGTTCCTATGTACTGAACCGTTTTTCGGAAACCGGACAACAATCCGGAGAAGGAGTTCTCTCTTTTTTCACTAAGGCGGAATCAGATTTATTATATGCAGAAGCTGCGCTCCAGACATCCGAAATATCCAAAGCGGTTCAAATGGTGAATCTCACACGCGTTAATAGAGGTAAGTTGAACGATATAAATGAGAGTTCAACTAAAGAAGAAATTTTAGAGGCGATTTATTATGAACGATTTGTCGAATGCGGATATGCATATACTGCTACCCCATTTTATGATAGACGCCGTACTCCAATTGATAAATTTCAACTGACCACCAGATCGTTTCGCCAATTGCCTATTCCGATACTGGAGCTGAGCTTCTATGATATTGAATCTTACACTTTTGGAGGAGAGCAGGATAAAAATGACCAATATGAGTTTTAAACATATGAAACGAGCATGATTAATTATTTTTGCACATGTACATGATTATCGCGAATTCAAATAAATTTAGACTATTTCTGCGCTCGGCAAAGTCCAAACAAGTTTTAACTTTGCTTTCACTTAACGAAATAGTTCTATACACCATAATGAAAAAAATCAAACAATCGTATGAAAACTATTAGAATAATATCTTTTATAATCTTTTCAATATTCGTTATGTCTTGTGATAGATCCGGAATATTTGAGGAATTCCAAAAAGCAACCCCCTGGGAATTTCACGTGCAGGTATTCAGTGATGATAACATGACACAACCTGTTGCTGACGTACTTGTAAATGTTTATAAAACAAGTCAGGACCGGGATAACAATACGAATATTCTTTCAACACGCAATACTGGTACGAACGGCGAAGCAGTTTTTTCTTTAAAAGATTTCGAACCCGCTTTGGATACTCAAAAAGCAAAAGGATTTTATTACATAAGAGTTGAAAAAGATGGGATTATTAAAAACGATATAACTCGTTATCTTTTGATGAACGATGGGCATACTTACCACTATATTGTACTTAAATAGCATATCATTATCATCTTCAATCCATTGTAGGTCTTGTCTATGATATTTTGATATTATAACGAAAAGTACAAAATTATTTGTATGATGGGATCTACAATGGACTCATATTGAATTTATTATGCAAATTAATAGAATATTGATTACATATTTTCTCTGTTTTCTGGTATCAATCTCGGTATTTTATTTTATTTCTTGTAAGAAGAGCAAGGATAATAATATAATATCTTTAGGTTTGAATATTACAATTACAGATCAGACAGGAAGAAAAATTGAAAGTGCGACCGTGGAGATTTACAATTCTGCGGAAGATCGAAATCTTGGTAGAAATATTATTTTATCAAAAAAAACAGATAATGATGGAAGGGTAAAAATTACTGGAAATGAACTGAATAAAAATAATGAACCGTTTGAAAAAATAAATGGAGTTTACTATGTAAATGTATTCAAGAAGAATTTACGCAAACAGGCTGAAACTGAATTTCTAAATTTAGAAGAAGATAAAGGGGTTGAACAATCTATATATTTGGAAAATGCCAACGCTGAAACTATTACGGTAAAAGTTGCCGTAGTGTATGAAAACCCCATTTTATTGCCTCAAAACAAACGTTTTCACGAACTCTTTATCACTCCCGGCTATAGCTTTAAATGGAATGATCCGCTGGAGCTTTCCGAAAACTACGAGAAGGCGTTAGAGGAAGTTTCCGGATATACAGTTGACTATCAGGTAGTAAAAGAAATTGATGCCAATCGTATGTTTACTTATTTAAAAAATGATCCGCAAAAGAAGTTATTATCTGTGGAAGAAGTGGCACATTACTTAGGTGAAGAAGGATGGGAAACCCTTAAAACAATAGGTACATCGTATGATTACAATGCCATGGTGAAACACTATGGTTTTGACAAAATGCGGGATAACGGAGAAATTCACGAAGTGTGGGTTTGGACTTTTCCTTATGGCGGAATGTGGGAATCGCATATGATGGGTAAAGATGCTTTTTGGATTAATTCTCCTCCTAATGAAAATCCTACGTGTACGGAGTTGCTTAGTATCATGGGATTGAATTACGAACGGGATCTGGCTTGCGCATTGGAAAGTTATGGACATCGTTTTGAATCGACCATGATGCAGGTGTATGGATGGTGGGATTATGATAAAAAACCGAGCCTGTCCCAACTCACTACATGGGAAAAGTATTCTGCATACGGGATCAGATATAACAAGTATGAAAAGGGTAAGGCTCAGGTAGGCAATGTCCACTTTCCTCCCAATGGACTCCAAGATTACGATTTTGGGAATGAAACATATATAGAGAGTTATGTTGATGACTGGTTGAACTATCCTTATATAAGGGGAACCGAAATGAAACGTGTGAACCGCACAGAGTGGGGTAATCCGGAGGGATCCTGGCAATTGGGATGGATGAAATATTATCTTTCTCATATGCCTCACTATAAAGGCATCAATCCGACTGATGGGAAACTGAACAACTGGTGGAATTATGTCGTAGATTATAATAATGCCTTAAAAAACAAACAGTCAATTAAATGATGCTAGTACCAAAAAAGCT
>AGTN01645340.1_pt1 | contig 41805 bp, 34 predicted proteins | sample 314218 | NCBI WGS metagenome assembly AGTN01 (sample SAMN02954264, study PRJNA73603) | bioreactor metagenome | biome: terrestrial; feature: non-aerated bioreactor; material: poplar woody material; isolation source: poplar biomass | place: USA | collected 2006-12 | reverse complement strand
AATTAGAACATAAACTGGGCGAATGTATCTGTGGCTGATTGTTTTAGCCGACAGAATGAACATTGATATGGAAGAAGCCGTAGAAAAATTCCTTTCCAAAACAGAAAAATTATTAGAAGGGTGAATCATCAACAATTCGTCATTTATAATTAACCATTGGCTAAATATGTCCTATTGCAGTTACATAGAAACGATGCAGCCTGAAGAAAGAAAGGCGTTGCACAAGAATTATCACGACAACCATTACGGCTTCCCTATTCACGATGATAACGAATTGTTCGGCAGGTTGATTATGGAAATCAATCAGGCGGGATTGAGCTGGGAAACGATTTTGAAAAAAGAAACTTCGTTTAGAAAAGCATACGGCAATTTCAATATCGGGAAAGTTGCGGCTTACACCGAAAAAGACCGTGAGCGGCTTTTGGCTGACGCAGGTATTATCCGTAACAAATTGAAAATTAATGCAGCCATAGAAAACGCAAAAACAATTCTTACGTTACAAAAAGAGTTCGGTTCGTTTGAAAAATGGTTGGAATACCACCATCCGAAAACCAAAGAAGAATGGACAAAACTGTTTAAGAAAACGTTCCGCTTTACAGGTGGCGAGATCGTAAACGAGTTTTTAATGAGCATTGGTTATTTACCCGGGGCGCATTCTGAAAGTTGTCTTATTCATAAAGCAATCCTGAAACAAAAACCCATGTGGGCAAAACAAAAATAAATATGAAATGGACATTACAACATGTATACAAGATTGGCTTCTGGCGAACAATGACAGGACTCGTCCCGCCAACCGCCCGAACGGCAAGCCGTAATACCATTAGGTGCAAGTCGTCAGCGCATTGACAATAACAAAGAACAATAAATTAAAAATTTAGATATGATGAAATCCAACATTATTGTATTGACATTCCTGTTAGGAATATCCTTAACATTGAGTGCTCAAAGCTTCGACAGACAAAAAGCGGACAGCCTGTTCTCGATAATTGAGAAGAACGAGAGAGGCATGGGAAGCATATCTATTTTCCACGAAGGGAAAGAGGTCTATCAAAATAATTACGGATATACAAACATCGGGAATAAGGTTAAGAACAATTCCTCGACAAAATTTCGTATCGGGTCAATTTCTAAAACATTCACGGCTACGATAATAATGACATTGATTGAAAAAAACGAGTTGTCCTTATCTGCAAAACTCAGCGACTTTTATCCGCAAATTAAAAATGCGGACAAAATAACCATCGCACACTTATTACAACACAGAAGTGGAATCGCTAATTTTACGGGCGTGGCGGATTATATGCAATGGAATACCGAAAAACATACGAAAGAACAAATTATAAGCAGAATGGTATCAGGCGGTATATCATTTGAACCCAATGAAAAATTTGAATATTCCAACTCAAATTATCTTCTACTTACGTTCATTGCAGAAGATGTTTCGGGCAAGGAGTTTTCCGAATTGCTCCAAGAAATAATTAGTAAGCCTTGTCATCTGAAAAACACGTTTGTAGGAGAGCAGATTCATGTTGACAATAACGAGGCGCTTTCATATACCAGGTTGACGGAATGGACACTTGAGAAAGAAACAGATATGAGTGTGCCGTTAGGAGCAGGATGTATCGTTTCAACGCCTTTTGACTTAAATACCTTCTTGAATTGTTTATTTGAGGGAAAACTTGTAAAAGAAGAAACCTTACATCAAATGACAACATTGATAGACGGATTTGGCTTAGGCTTAATTCAAGTTCCGTTTTATGATATGAAAGGATATGGACATACAGGCGGCATAGATGGTTTTCAAGCAAATGCTTTTTATTTTCCCAAGCAAAAAGTATCTATCGCCTTAACTTCAAATGGTGTTTTTTATCCGTTAAATGATATAATAATTGGTGCTTTAAGCATTTATTTTGGAAAAGAATATCAACTTCCCCAATTCAAAGAGTCCCTTACATTGACAACAGAAGAGTTAGACAAATATTTAGGTACTTATTCCACGAACGCTTTTCCGCTAAAACTGACAATTAGCAGAAATGGAAATATTTTAATAGCACAGGGAACAGGGCAACCTTCATTTCCACTGGAATGTACGGAGAAAAATAAATTCAAATTTGACCAGGCACGCCTGGAATTAGAATTTATTCCGGCAGAGAACACAATGATTCTCAAACAGAATGGAATGACTTTTGAAATGAAACGAGAATAAGGTGCATCTTTTATTTTTCCATAACCTTTTTCAGGTTTTGCAGCGCTTCTTTAAAGTCTTTATCCATATTCATAAACAATCCGATAAAATTCCAAATGGGTTCGGCTCTTGCATAACGAAAAAATTCATTGTTTTCGCAAAAGAGGCCCACTCTCCATCATTTTTTCCTCACTCCCAGCAGGTATATTCCGGCGACCAAAGCCACTACTCCCAGGCCCAGTTCCATGAATGCCTTCTCCTTGGTATTGCCGTCCTGTGCAGTGATTTCCATACCCAGTAGTTCCACTGATCGGGAACTTTCATTCAAGTCGGTGATTCCCAGGTAACCCAGGAACAATGCAACAACGATAAGTACGATGCCGATAATTTTTCTCATATCCGTATCTTTTTTAAAACTTTCTTATGTAACACCATACCCTCACAGATTGTTTTCAAATTCAGCATAAAAGCAAAAGGTCCGCGAATCACTTCGCAGACCTTCCTTGTTAACACAATCTTCATGAAACAAACTACACTATCGAGTTGATTGCAGAATAATAATCCGGCTCCTGTGCAATCTCAGAAACCAGTTCGTTATATACGACATTTCCCTCGGGATTAACCACGACTACTGCACGCGCCAAAAGTCCTTTCAGCGGACCATCACTCATCAGTACTCCATAATCCTTGCCAAACGCTTCATCGCGAAAGTTGGAAAGCGTAACTACATTTTCAATGCCTTCTGCAGAACAGAATCTTCCCGCTGCGAAGGGCAGGTCGGCGGAAATACCAAGCACCACTGTGTTATCCAGTGAAGTAGCCTCTTTATTGAAACGGCGCACCGACGCGGCACATGTGCCTGTGTCGAGACTGGGGAAAATGTTCAACACCACATTCTTGCCTTTGAAATCGGACAGTTTTGCTTCGGAAAGATCTCCTTTTACCAGTGTGAAATCGGGAGCCGCTGCTCCTTTCACAGGTAATTCGCCGATAGTGTGTACAGAGTTGCCTTTAAATGTGATATTTGCCATTATAATATTGTTAATTTAAACCTATTCTTAATAATACCGCTCTCTCGAAGTGTAAACAATGTCTCTGTTTAAATGTTCACGCTAATTTAATTTTTAACGTTCACTAAAGTCTGGCTTTTGGAATAATATGCTGCTGCTTTTCTTCTCCTGTGTCATGAGTGTAATTCTTCCTTAAGATATTTTGCCGTATAACTCTTCTTGCTTTTGACTATCTCTTCCGGTGTCCCGACGGCAAGAATGCTCCCTCCCTTTTCTCCTCCTTCGGGCCCCAAATCGATAATATAATCGGCACACTTGATAATGTCGAGGTTGTGTTCAATTACGATTACCGTATTGCCTTTATCGACAAGTTTATTGAGCACACCCAACAATACGCGTATATCTTCGAAATGCAGTCCGGTGGTCGGCTCGTCCAGTACATAGAGCGTGTTGCCGGTATCTACCCGGGCAAGTTCGGTTGCCAGCTTCACCCGTTGACTTTCGCCGCCCGATAGGGTGGTGGAGGATTGCCCCAGTTTGATATATCCCAGTCCTACTTCCTGTAAAACCTTTATCTTGTGCAAAATGTTCGATACATTTTCAAAAAAATCCACCGCCGTGTTGATGGTCATATCCAGCACATCGGCAATCGATTTACCTTTGAAGCGCACCTCCAGCGTTTCGCGGTTGTATCGTTTTCCGTTGCAAACTTCGCATGGCACCATCACATTGGGCAGGAAATTCATTTCGATGGTTTTGTATCCGTTGCCGCTGCATTTTTCGCACCGGCCGCCTTTCACGTTGAAGGAAAACCGCCCCGGCTTGTACGCCCGTATTTTCGCTTCCGGCATGCTTGCAAAAAGCGTGCGGATATCCGAAAAAACGCCTGTATAGGTTGCGGGATTGGAGCGGGGAGTACGGCCGATGGGCGATTGATCCACGCTCACCACCTTGTCCAGATGCTCCATCCCTTGTACGGAGGCATAAGGCAGCGGGTCTTTCAGCGAACGGTAGAATTTCTGGCTGAGAATGGGTTGCAGCGTCTCGTTAATCAAGGTGGATTTTCCGCTGCCGGAAACGCCTGTGACACAGATGAATGTGCCTAAGGGAAACGAAACGGTCGCATTTTTCAGGTTGTTGCCGGAGGCTCCCGCAATAAGGAACTGTTTTCCGTTCCCTTTTCGTCGTTTCTCGGGAATGGCAATTTCCAGCTTTCCGTTCAGGTAGTTGGACGTGAGTGTATTTCTTTTCAGCATTTCCGAGGGGAGGCCTTCAAACACCACATCGCCGCCTTTTTGACCGGCAAACGGCCCCATATCTACAATATAATCCGATGCCAGCATCATATCCTTATCGTGCTCTACTACGACTACGGAGTTGCCCGAGTCACGCAGTTTCTTCAGCGAATCAATCAGACGGTGGTTGTCGCGCTGATGCAGACCTATACTGGGTTCATCCAGAATATAGAGAACATTCACCAGTTGCGAACCTATTTGCGTAGCCAGCCGTATGCGCTGGCTCTCTCCTCCCGAAAGCGATGCCGATGCGCGGGAAAGCGACAGGTAGCCCAACCCCACATCCAGAAGAAACTGCAGGCGTGAAAGGATCTCTTTTTTAATCTCCTCTGCGATGAGCCGTTGCTTTTCCGTTACATCCGATTCCGATTCAATAAACCAGTCGCGCAGGGCATGGATATCCATACCTGCCAGTTCGGCAATATTTTTTCCGTTGATCTTGAAATGGAGCGCCTCCCTGTTCAGGCGTTGTCCCTTGCATTCGGGGCAGACGGAGGTAGTGATGAACTGCCCCGCCCATTTCTGTGCTGTGGCCGATGCATCGTCCTCTTGCTGCATCTCAATATATTTGGCAACACCTTCATACGATACCATGTAGTTTGAATTTCCCAGCGACTCATTCTTGATTTTCAGCCTTTCGTTGGTACCGTACATGATTTCATCGATCGCCTCCTGCGGAATATCCTTGATGGGTGTTTTTAACGTTACGCCATATTTTTCGCAAATGGCGGTTATCTGCCAGAAAAGCAGATTGCTGCGTTCCTTTCCGAGCGGGGCGATGCCTCCTGCGGCGATACTCAGGTCGGGGTTGGGGATGATCTTCTCGATATCGATCTGATCCACAGAACCGATGCCTTTGCAGCGGGGGCAAGCGCCTTGCGGGGAGTTGAACGAGAAATTGTGCGGTGCCGGCTCGTTGTATGACAGGCCTGTAGTGGGGCACATGAGGCTGCGGCTGTAATGGCGCACTTCATTGGCTTCCACGTCCTGTATAAGTATGAGTCCCGCGCCCTGTTTCATTGCCGTGCGAACGCTGGCTTTCAGCTTGTCGGCGAATTTATTGGAGGCAACCAGTTTATCCACAAGAATTTCAATGCTGTGGTTTTTGTAGCGGTCTACCCTCATTCCGGGAATGATCTCTTTGATTTCGCCGTCCACCCTTACAGTCAGGTAACCCTTTTTCCGAATCTGCTCAAAGAGCTCTTTGTAGTGCCCCTTCCTATTTCTCACAACGGGAGCGAGAATATAGATTTTCTTACCGATATATTTCTCCAGAATAAGTTCCAGAATCTGCTCCTCGGTATATTTCACCATTTTTTCGCCGGTATCGTAGGAGTAGGCCTCGCCTGCACGGGCGTAGAGCAATCGGAGGAAATCGTAGACTTCGGTAGTGGTGCCTACGGTAGAGCGGGGATTTTTGTTCGTGGTTTTTTGTTCGATGGAGATTACGGGGCTTAATCCGGTAATCTTGTCCACGTCGGGACGCTCCATTTTTCCGAGAAATCCACGGGCATATGCCGAAAAGGTTTCGATATAGCGGCGCTGGCCTTCGGCAAAAATGGTGTCGAAAGCGAGGGACGATTTTCCGCTCCCGCTCAGTCCGGTAACCACGGTGAGTGAATCGCGCGGAATCTTTACGTCGATATTCTTTAAGTTGTGCACGCGTGCGCCGTACACATGTATGTGTTCAGTTTCAGAAGCCATAGTTCTTATAAACGAATGATAACCCTAAAAAGTTTACTTATCTTGCGATTGTCCATGCTGCGTTGTGCACTTTCGGCTTTTCCCCCTTTTTGTAGTAGAGGTCTTCCTGTGTAGGGATAAGGATGGTGTAGGTTTTGCCCGGAGCGTTGTTCATTTTGTCGCTACGCAGCCAGGAATTGAAATCTTTCAGTTGCGCGTAAGTGATGCCGTGCTGCTTGGCGAATGTGACTAAGTCAGGGATGGAAGAAGATACGCTCACCTTCTTGAACTCCATGGGTTTATATAGGTGTTCGGGCTTTATAATAAACCCGTATTGGTACGGATTTTCGAAAATGCACTTGATGGCGAGCATACGGTAGTAATAGCGCGTGGTCTCCTCCACCAGCCACAGGTCGAGCGCATCGTCCACACGCTGGTTCCCCAGTTCGTTGGTAATGCGTGCCTGCCCTCCGTTGTATGATAGGGTCGCGGCGCTCCACGAACCGTATCTCCGGTAGGCATCTTTGAGGTAACGGCAGGCGGCTGCAGTGGATTTCTCTATATGATACCGTTCGTCCACATCGGATGTTACTTCCAGTCCGTACTCTTTGCCTGTGCTTTCCAGGAACTGCCACAGCCCGGCGGCGCGTGCGGGCGAGACCGCGCGGGGGTCGAGGCTGCTTTCAATGACTGCCAGATATTTCAGATCGTCGGGCACCCCCTGTTGCTTCAGGATCGGCTCAATGATGGGTAAAATCCGGTTGGCACGTTTAAAAAGCAATAAGGTGGTGGAATGGAAATAGGTGAAACTGTTCAGTTCCCTGTCCATTCGTTCCCGTTTGTCGTATCGGTCGAACGTAATATGTTCTCCGGCATAATTCATGCTTTCCGGAATCTCCACCGAGGCCGTCATGGAGAGCACCAGCGGTTTTTCAGATTCGGTTTTTTTCGATGTTGCTGCCTGATGTCAGCGTCAGGACAAGCGCTCCCAGCCCGATAGCCACTAGAAGTAGGGAGAGGGTAAGTGTATATTTTTTCATTTTCTTTTCCTTATCATAAGCGCACATAAATGGAATCATCGAATAACAGATCGCACCTGATGAATATCCGATGGGATGTCAAAAATACAAAAAATCTCAATAACTCAATCCTTCTTCGTACTTATTCAAGTCTTTAAATTCAAAACCATCGGCTTTGCATTAGATATGCTCCTCTCATCAGATACATCCCACTCATCGAAAATTTTCGGTATATGACCAAATATCGGCAATTTTTTTAAGTTTGTATTCGCGCTTCACGCGTTATCGGGCTGCACCAGTTGTTTATGCGTTGCATTGCCATGTTGTGCTGTTGTTTGTGCGTTGCATTATCAGGCTTCGCCGTTGTTCGTTTTGCCGGGCGCAGCACTTTTTGGTTACGCCAAATGAGCAGAAGCCAAATGTATTCGGCTATGCCGGGGCGGGAAAAAGTAGAAAGAAACTCAAAAAGTAGCATAAACTTCAAAGCATCAGAACTGTTTTATAAATTTGAATAACAACCGAATAACTATAGAAGATATAATGAAACTGAAATCGCCCAAGTCGGTTATAAAAGCCCACGATATAAACCAGCTCCGGTTTCGCGACACGCCTTTCGTGAAGCTGATGAACAAGCGCATATACAACATACTGATGGTCGCTTCGCGATACGACATGTTCATACTGGAGGACGACGGGCGTGTAGACGAACAGATATTCAACGAATATACATCGCTTAACCTCCGTTATCCGCCGCGGTTCACGCAAGTGAGCAGCAGCAAGGAGGCGATTGCCGAACTGAAACAAAACCATTATGAGCTGATTATCTGTATGCCCAATATGGATAATAGCGATACGTTCGACCTGGCAAAGCAGATAAAAGCGCGTTATTCCGGAATTCCCGTGGTGCTGCTCACTCCATTTTCAAATGCGGTTACACAATCGTTGCGTAAAGAAGATCTGAGTGGCATCGATTACGTATTCAGTTGGTTGGGAGATACGGATCTTTTGCTGGCTATCATTAAAGTGGTTGAGGACCGGATGAACGTGGATCACGATGTGAAAACCGTCGGCGTGCAGACCATCATGCTGGTAGAGGATTCTATTCGTTTCTATTCGTCGGCATTACCGTTGCTCTATAAATTTGTGCTTTCCGAATCGAAGGAGTTTTCCAAGGAGGCCCTCAACGACCATCTGCGGATGCTCCGAATGCGCGGGCGCCCCAAAATATTGCTGGCACGCAATTATGAGGAAGCGGTATCCTATTACAAAAAATATGGCGATAATATGCTTGGGGTGATTAGCGACATGAGTTTCAACGTAGAGGGGGAGAAGGATAAGCTGGCAGGAAAACGCTTGGGAGAATGGATCAGGACCAAAGATACGTACATCCCGATTATTTATACCTCTTCCGAGTCGGAAAACAGGAAGTATATCGACGGCGTGAACGCGGTTTTTATCGACAAAAACTCCAAAACATTCCCGCAGGATTTACGAAAGGCCATCAAGGATAATCTGGGATTTGGCGATTTTATCATTACCGACCCGAATACTATGGAGGAAATTTTCCGCATCAAAAATCTGAAGGAATTGCAGATGAACATCCGCAATATTCCCGACGATGCGCTCTATTATCACCTTTCACGGAACCATTTCTCCCGTTTTTTCTACTCTCGCGCCATGTTTCCCGTGGCGGAGATGCTGAAAAAATCGACGTGTCGGAATATGCGAGCATGTATGACGCGCGTGAACTGATTTACGCCACCATTGTACAGTACCGGCGAATGAAGAATACGGGGGTGGTGGCAATCTTCGAGAAGGATCGGTTCGACCAGTATTCCAATTTTGCCCGCATCGGCGAAGGGTCGCTCGGAGGGAAGGGCAGGGGGCTGGCTTTTATCGGGTATATGGTGAAAACGCATCTGGAGTTGAACAATAACCCTGATTTTCCCGTCACAACCCCGAAAACGGTGGTGCTGTGTACCGATATCTTCGATGAATTTATGGAAGCCAATAATCTTTATTCGGTGGCATTGTCGGACCGGAATGATGAGGATATTCTGAAGTATTTTCTTGCTGCGAAGCTCCCGAAACGGTTAGTAAGCGACTTTCTGGTTTTTTTCGAAGCTATCGACTGCCCCATTGCCATCCGTTCGTCGAGCCTGCTGGAAGACTCGCAGTACCAGCCTTTCGCCGGAATCTATGCTACCTATATGATTCCCTATGTGGACGATAAATATGAGATGGTGCGCCTGCTCAGCAATGCCATTAAAGCAGTATATGCATCGGTATTTTATAAAGACAGCAAAGCCTATATGGCTGCCACCCACAATCTGATTGATCAGGAGAAAATGGCCATCGTGCTTCAGGAAGTGGTGGGCTCGCAATACGGAACGCTTTTTTATCCCGGTATTTCGGGCGTAGCACGTTCCATCAATTACTATCCCATCGGCAACGAAAAAACGGAAGACGGTATCGTGAACATGGCTTTCGGGTTGGGGAAATACATTATGGACGGGAATATGGGGCTCCGTTTCTCGCCGCTGCATGCATCCAAAATATTGCAATTAAGTTCGCTCGATTTGGCATTGAGGGATACGCAGACGCAGTTTTACGCCCTCGACCTGAATTCAGTATCGAAAGATTTTACCATCGACGATAGTTTCAATTTGCTGAAACTCCGGCTGAAAGAAGCCGAAGAAGGAGGGCCGCTCCGCTATGTGGCCTCTACATACGACCCTCAGGATCAGATTATCCGTGATGGTTTTTACGAAGGGGGACGGAAGATTATTTCGTTTTCCAATATCTTACAGCACGGAATGTTTCCCCTTAACGAGATTCTGGACAAATTGTTGAAGGTGGGACAAAAAGAGATGGGGCGCCCGGTAGAGATTGAGTTTGCCATAGATATCAGAGATCAGCAATATGCTTCATTTTATGTATTGCAGATCCGTCCCATCGTAGACAGTAAGGAGGTTGTACATGAAAATCTGGAAACGACGAATATGAACGATACCGTGTTGTTTTCAAAAAATGCGCTGGGGAATGGAATATCGAATGATGTGTATGATGTGGTTTATGTGAAAACAGAGACATTTAACGCATCAAAGAACCCACAGATAGCCCGTGATATTGAGTTCCTAAACAGTCAGTTTGTGGCAAGCGGTGCGAATTATATATTGGTGGGCCCGGGCCGTTGGGGCTCGGCCGATCCATGGCTGGGTATTCCTGTAAAATGGCCGCATATCTGTCAGGCGCGGGTGATTGTAGAGTCGGGAATGGCGAATTACCGCATCGAACCGAGCCAGGGGACCCATTTTTTTCAGAACCTCACCTCTTTCGGAGTAGGATACTTCACGGTAAACCCCTTTCTGGAAAATGACGGTTTTTTTGACGAATCCTTTTTGAATGAACAGCCTGCAGTTCACGAAACCGAATATATCCGGCAGGTTCGCTTTGACCAACCCATGTGCATCAAAATTAACGCCAGGAAGAAGATTGGGGTAGTGATGAAGCCCGGGAAATAACGTTTTTATTTTTTAAAGAAATACTGTATTTATCAGGGATGCGGATTCGTTTCCCGGGTGAGTGTTTGTTGCCTTTTCCCTCCTTCCTTGGCCGGAAAAAGGGAGACAACTCCGCCGTTAAAGATGGTTAAAGTGTATGCAGATATGCAGCGTTTCTCTTTTTCCTGCATCTTTCGTTACGTATACTTGAGCTCAATACTTACAAAAAAAGTATTTTTTTAATTATTAAAAAGTGAATTATTATGAAGAAAAGACCAAGCTATTTATTCACCCTATTGTGCATAGGCGCATTGTTCATTGCCTGCGATAACGAAGATGAAAGCCGACTGACGTTCGACAATAACAATGTAGAAGTAATCCTGAATGAAACGGTGACGGTGAAAGTCAGCGGAGGAGCAACTCCTTACCAAGCGGAGGAGGCCGATGAGACGGTCGTTGAGGCGACGGTAAGCAGTGCTGAAATTTCCATTAAGGGAATAAAGAAAGGCCAGACAACCGTTAAAGTAACGGATAATAATGGATTAAGCGCCACTATAGCCGTTACTGTTATAGAAGATCCGTACGAAGAAGAGAAAGACGATGCCACCGTACGTTTTGTATGGGATACCTATGAAAAAGTCCGGGGCACGGACGCGGGAACCTATCAGTTGAGCAAAGCCGAAGATAAAACGGTTACCTATTCATGGACAAGCGAAGATGAAGAAGAATCCCTGGTTCTGACATTTAAGGATGCTGAGGATAAAATCGGCGCCGAAAGCGAAACCGCTTCCGTACGGGAGTCACCGGTAGTGGCAGGTAAACTGACCGTTACGGTGGAAGGGGAAGATACAGATTACGATGTAACCACATGGAGGCTTGTTCAGGCAGAGCCTGCAGAAGAGGGCGAACCGGATACGTACTGGATTGCCTTTACGGCAAATGGTAAATCGGGACTTTGTGTTGCACCATTAACGGAAGAATAACCGATTCCTTTTTCTACTTCTTATCGACATCATCTTTCGCCGCATGCATGGAAAGATGATGTCGATTTTTGTATAATCTTCTCCCCAATAATAGTAATTTCGCCTTCTATCGGCATTTTAATCAAAACAAAAATTCCTGATAATTGTTAAATAGATAGTTCCAGACATTCGCTTTCTGCTTCTTTAACGTAACGAAAACGTTGAAATTAAATTATAAACCAATAAACCGATATACGCGTTCCATGCACCCAATGAAAAAATGAATAAAACAATCATATGAAAAAATTATTACTGACACTACTCCTTTTTGTGTATGCTTTCGGAATTTTTTCTCAAAACAGACAAACAATGAACGAGAACCGCTATCTCGACGAATGGAAAAAGGTCGCCGGGTTCGAGCAAAAATCCCTGCCTAAATCGGCCGCGGCAGAGGTAGACAACATATTGCGCATGGCGATTGCGGATAAAAATAGCCCGCAAGTCATTAAAGCGCTGATTCATCAGGGTAAATATGATTTGGCGCTGGACGCGCAAAACGATACGCTTATATTCCTGAACCTGAACGATATGGTGGAGAAGAGCAGCGATGTGGTGGAGAAATCGGTGCTGCACTCTATGCTCGGGGAGTTGTATATGCAATACTATCAAAAAGACCAGTGGACGATTAACCAACGTTCCGAACTGGGTGATTTTGTGCCTGCCGATATGAAGGAGTGGACGCGCAACCTCTTTTACGATAAAGCGGTGGAGCATCTGAACGCTTCCGTCGCTTCCCGGAACGAACTGGAAAAAGGGAAGGTAGAGGCCTATGCGGCGGTGGTAATATTGGGCAAAGACTCGCGCCGCTTTTTCCCGTCGATGTACGATTTCCTGGCACGCAGGGCGGTCGATATTTTCAGTCAAATCGATACCGGCGACGAGTTGAGCCGCTCCCTGGCAAGGAAAAACATTCCGCAGCAGTCGTTGTTCGCACCCGCGGACGAGTTTGTGGAACTGTCTTTTGACCCTCAACCAACGGAATATGCATTGTGGGCACCGGAAACCTACAGGAAATGGCTGGCTTCTTTGCAGGAGCGGAAGATGGACCAATCTGTTGTCTTGACCGAATTGGATAAGCTCGATTATCTCTCGCGGCTGTACAATGCACATGCCACCCACGCACAGCCGTCGCTCGCAAAGATGCTGGAGAAATGGGAAACCCGCGATTTCAGTGTGGAGATTATTGACAAAATGGCGGAATTCTATCTGAATGAAATCGGGCAGATGGCCGGACAGGATAGCCTCCAGAGAGAGAAGAAAACAAAAGAATTGTACGACCTTTTGCAAAACACAATCCGCAGATATCCCGATTACGAACGTATATCCGTGCTGGAAAACAGGTTGCTCTACCTTACGCAGCCGGGGTTCTCGGTTTCCGGCAGAAAAACATTCCCGCTGAAAGGAGAGAAAAAACTGAACGTTACCTATAAAAACCTTCAATCGCTTACTGCGAAACTGTATAGAATAGAATCTCCCATGGATGTGCAGATGGCACAATCGGGTATTCGTAAAAGTATTGAAGGCAAAAGGATTTTTCTGAAAGATATTCAGGTGCGCTTGCCGGAGAAACCGGGCTATTTGGAGGGAGAAACCGGTTTTATTGTGGACGTGGATGAGCCGGGAGCCTATATGCTGGCATTCGGTTCAACGCCGGAAGCTGAAGAAAACAACTATACGGACTATTACTTTGCCGTTTCCGATTTGGCGGTTTTCTCCCGTTCATCGGCAAAAGACAGATACGATTTCTTTGTGGTGGACAGAATCACCGGCGAACCCGTTACGGATGCACAGATACATATCTACAAGCTGCCCGGCAACTGGAGAAACTCGACGCTTACGTTCGTTGAGTCCCTCTCAACAAACGGGATGGGGTTGGCTCCCTACCATAAAAATATCCCGAACAACGACGTCTTTTATCATGCCGTGTCGGGAGATGATAAAGGGTCGCTGTTGAACCGCCTGCCTTATGCCTATTACGATTATTCCGACGGAGAGGGAGAGACGAAAGAACGTGAAGCGATTGGCATTTTCACCGACCGCAGCCTTTATCGGCCGGGACAAACCGTTTACTATAAAGCGATTCTGATAAATACGGAAAACACTAAAAACTCAATTATTGCCGGCCGCTCTATCGAGTTTGTTTTCCGTGACGCCAATCGCCGGGAAATCTCTAAACAGACATCGAAAACCAACGAGTTCGGCTCTGTTTCGGGTGAGTTTGTGGTGCCTCAGGGTACATTGCCCGGAAATTTCACGGTAGAAACAGAACAGGGAAGCGTGAATATCCGCGTGGAAGAGTATAAACGTCCAACGTTTGAGGTTACCTTCGATACGATAGCAGAAACATACAAATTTGACGAAGTAATTACGCTGAAGGGAAAAGCGGAAAGCTTCTCGGGCATCAAATTGCAAAACGCGACGGTGGACTACCGCATAACGCGTCAGCAAACATGGTGGTGGCATTGGGGCGGTTCCCCCGAGCATTTTGGAGAGGGCAGCGTAACGACAGACGAGAACGGCCTTTTTGAGATTCTGTTCACTCCTGAAAAACCGGATAACCGAAACACAATACGCTCCATCTATACGTTTGCCGTGGAGGCTACCGTGACAGACCTGAACGGCGAAACGCAGGTGGGGGCATATACGGTTACCGTGGGCGATATATCAATGATGCTGAATCTGGAGATGGCCGACCGATGGGAAAAGAATAGCGGGGAAAAGATTCTCATTTCGGCCAAAAACCTCGATGGGAACGATATTTCCGCCAAAGGAACCTATCTGGTATTTTCTTTGCAGGCGAACGACTCCATCAACCGCCAGGTAGCACAGGGAAATTTTGAAACTGGTGAGCAGACGCTCCTGAAGAAACAGCTTGCGGGGCTGTCGTCCGGGAAGTACCGCGTGAAACTGCAATCAAAAGACGACAGGGGAAACACCGTAGAAGCAGAAAAAGATATTATTCTGTTTTCTTATTCCGATAAACGTCCGCCCATCAAAACCAATGAGTGGTTCATAGAAAAAAATACGGCATTTTCGCCTGAAAAAAATGCGGAGGTGATTCTCGGCGCATCGGAGAAGGTGCATGTGTTGTATGAATTGTGGCAAGAGAACAAGTTGCTGGAACGGGAATGGCTGGAACTGAACAATGAAAACAGGCTCTTTTCTTTCCCATACAAGCCCGAATATAAGAACGGGGTTACGTTGTTGTTCACCTATGTGAAGGAGGAGAAGTTCTATTCGCACAGGGTGGAACTGCGTCCGGAAGAAGAGAAAAAAGAACTGAATGTGAAGCTGGATGTCTTCCGTGATAAGATTCGTCCCGGCGCCCACGAAGAGTGGCGGATAACGGTGACGGACGGCACAGGGAATCCTGCGCCGGCAGAGGTGCTGGCTTCGATGTACGATTTTTCGTTAGACAATATTTACCCGTCACAAGCGTGGAATCTTCCTCTTTACTCTTTCGGCGGTTATTATTCGAGGATGGGGCTCTTGAGCGACAACTCGTTTGAACAGGAATTCGGAAGAGGATTCATCCAGGTTCCGTTGAAGGATGTAGCGGCATTTGAGTTCGACCGTTTCAACTGGTTCGATTTTTCATTGTACGATTATGAAAGGGTGTTCATGATCACAGGGAGTAGCAGATCCTCGAAGAAAGTAGTTGCATTCGGTGTTTCCGAAGTGCAAGCGCAAGCGGCCGATAGGGCAGTTCTTAATGAGGTGGTTATGGTAGAGAATGGCGTATCGGCAGAGAGAGAAGAAACCGCTCCCCAATCAGTTCCCGCGCCGGGAGAACAAGACGGGGCACCTCAAATTCGCCGCAATTTCAATGAGACCGCCTTTTTCTTTCCACAGCTGAAAACCAACGAGAAAGGTGAAACACAAATATCCTTTGTCGTCCCTGAGAGCAATACCCGCTGGCGGTTTCGCGTATTGGCGCACGATAAGAACCTGAACACGGGAAAAGCGGAAGCCTTTACGGTATCGCAAAAAGAGCTGATGGTGACGCCCAATATACCTCGCTTCCTGCGCCATGGCGACAGAACAAGCATCTCTACGAAAATATCCAATCTTTCGGATAGTACGATCAGCGGCAATTTGAAGCTGGAGTTCTTTAACCCTGTGACGGATGACGTTGTGAACACCATTTCGCTGCCTGGCCAAACGCAGGAGTTTTCGCTCGCGCGAAACGCGTCCTCCGATGCATCGTGGACGTTCGACGTGCCAAGCGATATGGATATCCTCGGCGTGCGTATCGTAGCGCAAAGCGCTCTGTTCAGCGACGGCGAACAACACGCCCTGGCGGTTCTTCCCAACCGGATGCTGGTGACCGAAAGCATGAGGATGGATGTGAACGGAAATCAAACGAAGGAGTTCATGATGGACCGCCTCATAAACCGGTCGTCCAACACCATTCAGGATTACCTCCTGACACTGGAATTCGCTTCCAATCCCGCCTGGTATGCCGTGCAAGCCCTGCCGGTGCTCAACGAGCCCAAAAGTGACAATGCGGTTTCATGGTTCGCGTCATACTACGCCAACACGCTCGGCGCGCATATCAGTAAAACCTATCCGAAAGTGTCGGCAATGGTGGAAGCATGGAAAAAGCAAGGTGGCAGTAAAGAGACATTTCTCTCGAACCTGGAAAAGAATCAGGAGTTGAAAAATGTGCTGTTGGAGGAGACTCCTTGGGTATTAGATGCCAGGAACGAATCGGAACAGAAAGAAAAACTGTCGCTGCTGTTCGACCTGAATCACAGTCAGAACCGTACCAATGCCGCGCTCGACAAACTCAAAGAGCTACAGACAACACAAGGAGGATGGAGCTGGTTCAAGGGTTTCCGTCCGAGCGTCAGCATTACCCAATATATTCTATATGGTTTCCATCAGTTGAAAGAGCTGGAGGCAGCGACGTTCACCGATGATGTTGTTTCGATGCAGTCGCAAGCCGTCTCTTTTATCGATGCCGAAGCCATTCGTCGCTTCGACGCGCTGAAAAAATACAACAAGGATTGGAAAAAAATCAAAACAATATCTACCACCGATTTGGAGTATTTGTATGTGCGTTCCGGGTATGGCGAACAACCTTTGGACAAAGAGGCGAAAGAGATGAGCGATTTCTATCTTTCCGTCGTTGAAGGGAACTGGACAGAGTACGGATTGTACGAGCGCTCGCTTATTGCAGTGCTGATGGCCCGAAAAGGAAAATCGCAGATTGTGCAGGGCATCCTGGAGTCGTACCGCGAGCATGCATCCGTTTCGGATGAAATGGGTATGTACTGGGCTAACAACCGTGCGCATGTGTTTATGTCGCAATCGGCCGTTTCGGTGCACACTTTTATTATGGATGCGTTCCGTACGGGGGGTGCTCAAGCCGGCGAAACGGACCATATGAAACGTTGGCTGCTAAAGCAGAAACAGACGCAGCAGTGGGAGTCTACTCACGCTACGATGGATGCTGTGTACGCGTTGTTGAGTACGGGCAGCGACTGGTTCTCTACGCAGGGTGAAACCTCTGTGACGCTTGGGAATCATCGATTTGAGCCTGTCGAAGAAGAATTGGGAACAGGCTACTTCAAGGAGTCGTGGAGCCGTTCGGAGATTCGTCCCGAAATGGGAAGGACAACCGTTGCGCATCAGGGCACTACTCCTGCGTGGGGCGCGTTGTACTGGCAATATTACGAAGATATGGACAAGATAACGAAAACGGACGGGGCTCTCGATATTGAAAAGCAGCTCTTTATAGAGCAAACCGGCGCGGCAGGCACGGAGCTTGTCCGCATATCGGAAAACAATCCGCTGAAAGTGGGCGATAAAGTGGTTGTGAGACTCACGGTGCGTACCGACCGCGACCTCGAGTTTGTGCATCTGAAAGATATGCGTGCAGTCGCTTTTGAACCCACTCAGCAGGTTTCGGCCATGAGCTGGCAAAATGGGGTGCCCTATTATCAAACGTCGAAAGATGCTTCCACCAATTTCTATTTCGATGCGTTACCGCGCGGGACGTATGTGTTTGAATACGCCGTCTTTGTGAACCGTACAGGCAGTTATTCCAACGGTATTACGACTATTCAGTGTATGTATGCACCTGAGTTTACGTCGCACACGGAAGGAATGAGAATTATTGTTAAAGAATAAACAACCGTTAAACTAATTTGTTATTTTTGTGTCCGTAAAGGAATATTTGATGTGATGATTCGATGATTCAATTTACGAATCGATAAATCAATAAATCAGTAATCGTTCCATACACCAGCAAAAAGAAATAAAAGAAAAGAATAATATGAAGAAATTGAGTTTAATTTTACTTTTCTCTATTATGATCGGCGGCGTTGCTTTTGCACAGTCGGCCCCCGAAATGGATTTTAAAAAAACAGAACATAATTTTGGTTCTATCAAAGAAGAGATAGGGGCGGTAACTACCCAGTTTGAATTTACCAATGACGGCAGTAGTCCGCTTATCATACAGCGTGTATCCGCATCGTGTGGATGTACTACTCCAAGTTATACCCGTGAACCTATATTGCCCGGAAAAAAGGGAAAGATTGACGTAAAATATTCTACCGTCCGCCGTCCGGGTACGTTCAACAAAACCATTACCGTTTATACGAATGTCCCTGATACGGTTTACGTGCTCACCATCAAAGGGAACGTCGTACCGAAGCAATAAAAATCCGTTTCAGGATTTGTAATCCGAGCCGAATGAAGTATCTTTGTAAAAAGGCTTCGTTCGGTTTTTTGATAAAAGAGATTATGGAACATCCGGAAAACGATCCCAAATACCTTGGGCTGAATGTAAATAAGGGCGTACCCCAACCACCCAGTGTAAATCCTTATTTACGCGAAGTCAGAACCGCTTATCGGAAGACGTATTCGGTAAAAGAATATGTGGAAAAGATCCTGGCGGGAGACATTACGGTGCTTAGCCAGGCGGTAACCTTGGTGGAAAGTTCCCTTCCGGAACATCAGGAAACGGCGCAGGCCATTATCGAACAATGCCTTCCGCATGCGGGGGATGCCGTCCGTGTAGGAATTACAGGAGTGCCGGGAGCAGGGAAAAGCACCTCTATCGACGCGTTTGGGATGTATTTGTTGCAAAAAGGGCATAAACTGGCTGTACTGGCCATCGACCCGTCGAGTGAGCGCACAAAAGGGAGTATCTTGGGCGATAAAACCCGAATGGAAAAACTTTCCGTGGAGCAGGACGCTTTTATCCGGCCTTCTCCTGCAGCAGGGTCACTGGGAGGCGTGGCGCGTAAAACGCGTGAGACTATTGTCCTGTGTGAAGCTGCGGGGTTTGATTATGTTTTCGTGGAGACCGTAGGTGTGGGGCAGTCGGAGACGGCGGTACATTCGATGGTGGATTTTTTCCTGCTGATACAACTTGCCGGTACGGGCGATGAGTTGCAGGGCATCAAGCGGGGAATCATGGAGATGGCAGATGGGATTGTAATCAATAAAGCCGATGGCGATAATATCGACAAAGCAAAGATTGCACAGCGGCATTTCAAGAACGCGCTACATCTCTATCCCCTTCCGGAGTCGGGATGGACGCCCGAAGTACTCACCTATTCAGGGTATTATAATCTGGGAGTAGAAGAGGTTTGGGACATGATTCATCGCTACGTCGATTTTGTAAAAGAGAGCGGCTATTTCGATCGCAAACGCAAAGAACAGGCGAAATACTGGATGTTCGAAAGCATCAACGAGCAACTTCGTAACGGTTTTTACCGCGATCCGGAGATTGCGAAACTGTTGACCAAACTGGAGGATGAGGTGCTCTTAGACCGTAAAAGCTCCTTCACGGCTGCAAAAGAAGCCCTCGATGCCTATTATGCCCGGAAAAAATAAAAAGCCTCAGAACATATATTTTTATGGATCTTTTTCTTACTTTTGCAACATCCTTCAAGAAGGCGCACTCTTCTAACGGTTAGGAAAATTGTTTCTCAGGCAATGAATAGCAGTTCGATTCTGCTGTGCGCTACATTTTATTCCCTGTCAATCCCTTGATGATATAAAAAAATGCAGGATCTTATCGGAAGAAGATATGGGCTATGAACTTACCCCTGCTCCTGTGAATTTCTTTTGCGTATCAGTGAACAATCAGCCATGTGTTTTGTAAAACCAACATCGGTACATTATGAAGAAACGGATGAAGAATATTTACATACAGGAGATGAATGAAATGTATTTCCGGCTGCTGGAACAACAAAAATTTGTAGCAGAGGATTTGGATTATTCCATATTGGAGAAACATAAACCTCATTTACAGAAACTTGCCGATATTGGAAACTCTGTGATATCCATATTTGATGCCTGCGAGAAAAAACATGCTTTTTATTCTTCCAATGCGGGCTCTATGCTGGGATACGTTACAGAGGAAATTGAAGAGGGTGGAGAACTTTTTTTAGATACAAAAATACATCCCGATGACTCTCTGATGTTGTTGCAAAACAGCATATCCATTTTCAAATTGTATTTAAATTTCTCAGAAGACGAGAAAATAAACCATAAACTCATTAACGAGTACCGGATTTTAAACGCTTCCAATCAGTATGTCAGGGTAATAGAGCAGCATCAGGCTTTGGAACTCGACCGATACGGGAATTTATGGCTCGCAATGAGTATTTTGGATATTTCGCCGGATCAGAATATAAACGAAGGAATAAAGAGCCAGGTACTTAATTTCAGAACCGGAAAATTTATTCCGCTTTTTCAAACCGAAGAAAAAATGACTCCTGCGCTGACCCAAAGGGAAATACAAATCCTGAAACTGGTAAAGGAAGGCTTTTTAAGCAAAGAAATATCCGATAAGCTCGCTATCAGTTTACATACCGTGAATACGCACAGGCAGAGGGTATTGGAGAAATTAGGTGTGAATAACTCCATAGAGGCCGTAATTCTGGCTTCAAGATTAGGATTGATTTAATCTCTCCGGGTCTAATTCCCCTCCGCTTGCGGCGAAAAAAATATAATCATTCCTTGCAGATACCTCGTAACTTACTGCAAGGAGATTCATTTCCCTGTACTGATAAATCAGTATTGTGCGAAATCGGGGCTGAAAGTACCTTTGTGCTTTCTTCCTATTCCGATAAAGTATGATACGAAGTATTCCTGTTTTCTTGTTTTTATTCATCACGGTGCAACTGTTTGCACAGCAGCCCGCACAAACCATTCGCGGAAACGTCATTGACGAGGCATCGAGTGTGCCGTTGCCTTATGTATCGATAGGGGTGCAAGACACACCAATAGGGACGGTCACGGACAGTCTGGGGAATTTCATCATGAAAGATATAGCCGTCGGAAGATATAATCTTCTGGTGTCCTATGTGGGGTATGAACCTGTAGTCTTAAAAGAAATACAGGTGACATCCGCCAGAGAGGTTGTTCTGAACATCACGATGAAAGAGAGTACAACCACTCTTGATGAAATTGTTGTCAGGCCGAAAGTAAATAAAGAACAGCCGCTCAACTCAACGGCCACTGTAAGTGCGAAGATGCTCAGTGTGGAAGAAGCCCGGCGTTATGCCGGAGGTTTTGACGATCCGGCCCGGTTGGTCTCCGCTTTTGCAGGGGTATCGAGCAATGTCACCAGCAATGCCATTGTGGTACGAGGCAACAATCCGCAGTCCCTGCAATGGAAAATGGAAGGGGTGGAAATACCCAATCCCAATCACTTTGCCGATCTGGCTGCTTTCGGCGGAGGCGGACTGACGGCTTTAAGTACACAGCTTCTGGCAAATTCCGATTTCTTTTCAGGGGCAATGCCCGCGGAATACAACAATGCCTTGTCCGGTGTATTCGATATCTTTATGCGACACGGGAATAATCAGGAATACGAACATACGTTCCAATTGGGAGCTATCGGGATCGATGTCGCTTCGGAAGGTCCTTTCAAAAAAGGGAAAAGAGCATCCTACCTTTTTAATTACCGTTATTCCACGTTAGGCCTGCTGGCCCCTCTCCTGCCCGAAAATGCCGATGGGACAACCTACCAGGATCTGTCTTTTAAATTGAATTTTCCTACGGAAAAAGCCGGTACGTTTTCGGTTTGGGGGATAGGTTTGATCGACCGGTCGGATGCCATAGCAAAAGAAAATATCAATGAATGGAAATACGATGACGACAGGCAAAATCAGGATGTAAAACAATATATGGGAGCAATGGGAGTTACCCACAAAGTATTGTTCAATGACAGGCAATACCTGAAATCCACCGTGGCTGCGACTGTTAACGGAATGGACATGCATAGCGAAAGATTGGACGGCAACCTGAACAATCAGCCCCAAAATGTGATCAATAATACATACTACAACATCGTTTTATCGTCGTTTCTCAATACAAAATTCAGTGCAAAACATACCAACAAATCGGGTGTTATCATCACACATATGAATTATGACTTGCTATTGAAAAATGCCAATCCGGAAGGAACACCGTTGCAAACGCTTGTAGAAGAGAGAAATAATAGTACATTGATTGCGGCTTACAGTAATTCTTCTTTCAATCTGCTTAATGATAAAATAAATATGAATCTTGGGGTAAACGCACAACTTTTTACGTTACACAATGCGTTTTCCGTTGAGCCGAGGGCAGGCATAAAATACCGGTTTGCCCCTACTCAGTCGTTAAGCCTTGCGTATGGTCTGCATAGCCGTTTGGAACGATTGAATTATTATTTTATCAAGGATAGTCAGCACCAAAATATAAACAAAGATTTGGACTTTACAAAAGCACATCACCTGGTTTTGGGATACGATATACATACTTCGGAATTTACACACCTGAAGATAGAGGCGTATTACCAGCATTTATTTGACGTACCCGTAGTTGCCGACAGTTCTTTTTCCATGATAAACCAGCAAAATGACTGGTTTTTCGACGGACAATTGCAAAATACAGGCAAGGGTAGAAACTATGGAATAGATATTACTTTTGAAAAATACCTGTCAAAAGGATATTACTACATGGCAACAGCATCCCTGTTTAATTCGGAATACCGGGGCGGTGATGCTGTCTGGCGAAACACGAGATACAACCGGAAATTTGCTTTCAATTTCCTGATCGGCAAAGAGTGGATGCTGGGCAGAAGCAAACAACATATTTTGGGATTGAATGCGCGATTTAACTACCAGGGAGGCGATTATTATTCGCCTGTAAATACAGCCCTTTCCGTTGCCGCTCAAGAGGTGGTTTTTGACGAAACAAACGCCTTTTCACTACAGTATCCGTCGGCATTTACAAGCCACTTTACGGCAAGTTATAAACTCAATAAAAAGAAAATAGCACACGAATTTGCCGTTAAAATCATCAACCTGACACAATATAAAGAATATGTAGGCTTCCGCTATAACCACCGGACCCGGGCGGTTGATGTAAACCGTGAAGCCACTTTTGTCCCAAACGTAAGTTACAAAATCGAATTTTAGTATAATTATTCTTCTTCCGCCATATTATGGAACACGTTCTGCACATCCTCGTCTTCTTCAAACTTCTCCAATAGTTTTTCGATCTGTGCGCGCTGCTCTTCGTTAAGAGCTTTCGTGTCGTGAGGGATGCGTTCGAATTCCGCGGAGTGGATTTCGAAGTTGTTTTCTTCCAGATAGGATTGGATTTCGGCATACGATGTAAAATCACCGTAAAGAAGTATTTCGTCTTCGTCGGCTTCCACCTCATCTACGCCGAAGTCTATCAGTTCCAACTCCAAATCGTCCAATGAGACACCCTCTTTTCGGGCAATCTTGAAAACACATTTGTGATCGAACAGAAACTCTAAGCTACCCGATGTCCCCAACGAACCGCCATGTTTATTGAAATAGCTGCGTACGTTAGCCACAGTACGTGTGGGGTTGTCGGTGGCGGTCTCCACCACAATGGCAATGCCGAACGGACCATATCCCTCATACACCATTTCTTTGTAATCCGAAACATCTTTATCCGTCGCCTTCTTAATGGCGCGCTCCACGTTATCTTTCGGCATGTTCTCTTTCTTCGCCTGCTGCATCAGCACGCGCAAACGCGGATTCGTATCGGCATCGGGACCGCCTTCGCGCGCGGCGATGGTGATCTGTTTTCCCAGTTTCGTGAACACGCGGGCCATGTTGCCCCAGCGTTTCATTTTGGTTGCTTTTCTGTATTCAAATGCTCTTCCCATAATAAGTTCCTTACAGGTTTGTCGGGTGTTGAATTATGTTGATAATATGTTTTCTCTAATCATCCTCTCTCATTACTGATTCCCCCCTAAGCCCGGAATATGAGCTTCTGGATTACCCTTTCGGGACGATGCGGCGATTATCGTAACTGCGCTCCCAGTTCTCTCTCCAGATTCTGTTGAATCTTTTTCATCACATCATCAATCTGTGTATCGTTAAGCGTTTTTTCTTCGTCCTGCAACAGGAAGTTCACGGCGTACGACTTCTTGCCTTCGGGTAGGTTCCTGCCTTCGTACACATCGAAAAGCGATACCTGTCTCAACAGTTTCTTTTCCGATTTGAGGGCAATCTGCCGTATCTGTGCGAAAGTGGCGTTCTTGTCGATCAGCAGCGCTAAATCTCTGCTGACAGCGGGGAATTTAGGTATTTCGGAGAAGCGTAGCGATTGCTTTTCGGTTTCTTTCATCAGCACATCCCAGTTCATTTCGGCGAAGAAGACATCCGTCCCTATGTCGAACGTTTCGCGGATTTTCGGAGATACAATTCCGAAGTTTCCGATAAAACGTTTATGAGTACGGACGCTCATTGCTGAGGAGAAGATGTCATTTTGCAATAGTTCAAAACGTACCTGATCCTCGCTGACACCCAATCTCCTCATGATATTCTCGATATGTGCTTTCAGTTCGAAAACCGAGCTTTGCTCTTCCGCGGCCGCCCAGTTTTTGTGGGTACGTTTGCCGCATATCCACAATCCGATACGAGTTTCTTCGGAATACCCGGCGAGGATTTTGTCCTCTCTTTTTCTTCCGGCATCAAAGAGATAGCAGTTACCGAATTCATAGAAGCGGAGATCTCCATGCTTGCGGTTGCGGTTGTAGGCAATGCTTTCCAGTCCGCCGAAAAGTAGCGTCTGACGCATTACGTTGAGGTCGTTGCTCAACGGGTTTACCAGCGACACACAGTTTGCGGCCGGATAGCTTTCAAGCGGTTCATAGTAGCTCTTTTTTGTGAGCGAATTGTTCATGATTTCATTGAAGCCATTTGCCGAAAGCTGTTCCGAAATAAGTGTCTGCAGCTTGTGCTTACGGTCCGTCGGCGTCTGGTACGACAGGTTCGCCTTGAGCGAATCGCTTATATCTACGTTATTGTATCCGTAAATACGGAGAATATCCTCAATTACGTCCACATCACGGGTCACATCCACTCGATAGGTAGGAATACGAAGCGTAATTTCGTTTTCGGTCTCACTTTCTATCTCTATCTCCAAACTATGGAGAATGTTCTTTATGGTCGCTTTGGGAATCTCTTTGCCGGTAAGTGAGTGCACTTTTTTGTAGGACAGCGTAACCCGTGGTCTCTCGATGGGCTTGGGGTAGATATCTCGGATTTCTCCTTCGATTTCGCCTCCCGCCAACTCTTTCACAAGCATTGCCGCGCGTTTCAATACATACACCGTATTGTTTGGGTCGGCACCCCGTTCGAAACGGAATGATGAGTCGGTACTTAGTCCGTGGCGGCGGGCTGTTTTTCGCACCCATGTGGGATTGAAATAGGCCGATTCCAGAAAGATGTCTTTCGTCTGTTCGGTTACACCCGAATGCAAACCCCCAAAGACGCCCGCGATGCACATCCCCTCCTCGGAGTTGCATATCATCAGGTCGTCGGAGCTGAGCTCACGTTCCTGCTCGTCTAATGTGATAAACTTGGTTTTATCGGGCATTGTCCGCACCACCACTTTGTTTCCGGCTATGTATTCCGCGTCGAACGCGTGCATGGGGTGCCCTGTTTCGTGCAACACGAAGTTGGTGATATCTACAATATTATTGATGGGGCGAAGCCCGATAAGCAGCAGTTTATTCTTTAACCAATCGGGGCTCTCTTTCACTGTGATGCCGCGAATGGTTAGGCCTGAGTAACGTGGACAGGCTTCCGGGTTTTCTACGATCACCTCAATACCGCCCTCTTTTTTATCGATGGCAAATCCTTCAACTGAAGGCTTGGTGAGTTCATGCGGTTTGCCGGCTTGATCGAGGTAGGCCGCGAGATCGCGCGCTACGCCGAAGTGTGAGGCGGCATCCACGCGGTTGGGCGTGATATCTATCTCTAAAACATAGTCGCTCTTCACGTTGTAGTACTCCTTGGCAGGCGTGCCGACTACCGTATCTTGGGGAAGCACCATGATACCCTCATGCGAAGTGCCGATTCCTATTTCATCTTCTGCGCAGATCATTCCGAACGACTCTTCTCCACGGATTTTAGAGCGTTTTATAGTGATCTCATCTTCTCCGAAATAGAGTTTTGTACCGACAGTAGCAACCACTACCTTCTGTCCGGCAGCCACATTGGGTGCACCGCACACAATCTTCAGCGGCTCTTCGCCGTTACCGATATTGACAGTGGTCAGGTGTAAATGGTCGGAGTTGGGATGAGGAATGCAGGTCAGTACCTCGCCGATAATCAGTCCTTCCAGTCCCCCTTTTATGGTTTGAATCTCCTCCACGCTCCCGGTTTCCAGTCCGATGGAAGTCAATGCATCGGCGGTCTCCTGCGGCGTTAAATCGACTTGCAGATACTCTTTGAGCCAGTTATAAGAAATGTTCATTATATGATTGTTTGCATGTTTTCGTAAAGCAATACGCAGAGTTCAAAGTTATTTGTACTATGCAGGTGCGGGAACTGTTGAAACTCAAAACGACCAAATACTTCCAACGACTAAATACTTCTTCGCTTCGAAAAAGATATCCCCGAATAAAACTCCCAAAATTACAAAAAAATAGTGAGATTGCATAAGATGGGTTAGTGTAATTTGTGTCGGGCTGTCTCAATAAATAAATTTTGGGTAATTTTTCTATTCTTATTTTCCACTGCTTCAAGGTTGTACGAAATCCTCTCATGGTAAAGCTAAATCGAGCTGCTTTGCGGCAAAGATACATCACGCTGACAAATTACGCTGATGTGACAGAGACTCAAGACAGAATAATTGCGAAATCAATGATGCCCGGTACTTTATATTTGTAAAATCAATTCCATTTGATTTCTCGTTGGAAATAACTTTTTTGTAATTATATTTGCACCCATAACACTTTAATATTGATACGTCATGAAATATGTATTTTTTCTTATGCTTGCCTTTCTATTCTTCGGATGCGACAGCGACCCGTACATTGAGACCGGAAAAAAGGGGCCGTTGGAAATAATGATCGACAACACAACCTATAATTTCTACGCGGAAGATATTGAAGCTGGTATCTATGAAGGAGACCGGATAACAATAATGATCAATTATGCCACGGAAAAGGGAATTCCTCCGGTAGTTGCTTACGGTTTTTCCTTAATATTTGATGAACATCATTTTACGGAAGCAGCCCTTTCATACATAAAGGATGGAAAATCATATAAAACAGCCGATTTTAACTCGTCGCCAACATTTTCCGTCAAAAATTATCACTATGATCCGGAAACACGCAATCTCTCTTTCGATTATGAAGGGAAACTGTATGAATCATTATATGAAATAAATACGACATCGGGTAGTGTTACGGTAAAAGGCAAAGTAGAATTGAAAAACATCAAAGATAAAACCTCTTTTACAATCAAACGTTCATCCGCTTCATTCAGTTCCGGCGATTTCAGTTTTTACGCAGCGAACAGATTAAAAGAAAGTAACGGAGAATTGCTTTCCCAGCATCTGTGGTCGAATGACGGACATCGTCTTTTGTTACATTCAGTCGCTTGCCTTCCTCTTCATTAACGCAAACATACGAATTCGATGCGAATTCCACCGGGAACAAGGTCTCATTCTTTACTTTCATTGGTGCACCAAGGGCTACTGAGTTTGGCATAATGAGACCGGCAGACTGGAAAGCATATTCATGCAGCGGAACATTGACAGTGGAAGAGATCACTCAAAAAAACATAAAAGGGACTTTTATCATGGAAGTCTATGACGGAGATCAACTCATTCATAAAACCGCTAACGGGAAATTCCTGCTGAATACTGAATAGGATACCCTCTTTAGTACAAGTATCCTGAGATCGAAAAGATAAAAGCGATAATAAAAAGAAACATAGGTCGAATAAAAAGCTAATGATTCCAGACAACCATTACCTGTAGTCCTTTGCCTGCAAAGCGATTGGTTGCACCCATCTGCGAAGGCAAACCTATCAGCCCGGGATTCCAATATCCGATAAGATGAAAAGTAAGATGATTCAGTTGGCGCTGCCAATTGAGAAAATTGTAGGTGTTATTGTTCTTCCAGTCGTAATACAACATAGTACTGATATTGTCGAACATCGTGAGCGGGTAGGATAGGTTCAGACCCGAAAAATTGAGCGAGTTATCGAAATTGATTCCTTTTTCGCTGAAGGAGTAGAAAAATTGTTCGAAAGTAAGCCCTAAGCCATTCCCGATACCGAGTGTATAGTCCGTCCCTAATGTCGCCATCTGCTGGTTGGTAAGTTCTCCCGTGTTACCGCTTAAATGTGTCCATGAGCTCTCGAACCAAAGTCCCACGGTTACATCCAACCGCATATCAAGACCGAAGCGGTTTTCGGCGATTTCATTCAACCCGTATGTCTTTATATCCACTCTGCGGAAATGGTATGAAAGCGCTCCCTCTCCTTTGGGAATAGGCAGCTGTAGTCGTCCGCCCAGCTCGGGGAACGATTTTGAAACAGGCATTAATTCCCATCCTTTTGTACCCTTGTTCCCGTAGAGAGATCATAGCCACAGAGTGGTATTGCCGGGAAAATAGTAACGGAACAACCCACCCCAAACGCCATCGGTCAGTTGTAGAGGATCGCGGGGATCCATGCTGTCGAACCACATCAGGGGACGGAACATCTGAGCCGAGCCGAAGTTGATTTTTTGAAGACCAAATCGAATTTCTGTGTGGGCGGAAGAGTATCGTACTCACGCACGGTAGGGTTTTATTTTACCTTCGGTTGAAATGTTGCTGAGAGATTGTATTCCCATATCGCCGAAGATATTTGCCGACGCTTCGAAGTCGATCAGTCGATTGTTCAGTAGCGGGATTTCGTAATTGATCTGCGGAATATAGCGCCCGTCCAACCAGCTTTTAGTGCTTATATCGGGTGTATATTGCCCCCATGCCGATAGTTGTCCGCTATATTGGAATTGCATAGGGCCTCTTTCACTACTGTTTCCCGGATTTTCCACGGCGTTGCTTGCTGTATTGCTTTCCTTATTTCCTACAGTGCTACTTTCCGTATTACTTTCCGCGCCGCTCTCCTGTGCAAACAGTGCTGATATACAGAAAACAAATACTATGAATAGATAAATCCTGTTCATCCGCACTCTATCCATTTAAGTTACTTCAAACATTATTGAATACTCCTGACAGAAAGTCCTTTTCCTCGAAACTCTATTCATCTCTTTTTTCCGTAATACCGTACAGGAATAGTCTTGAGATGAGTCGGGCCAGTTCATGCGTAGTCCCGAATAAATTCATCGTTTCATCATTCAAAGCGAAATTTTGTATGGCATCGGCATATAACATAAAAACCGGGAAACTTAGCTCCTTCATGATCAGTCCGCTTTGCTGCATTTCGATAAACCAGTTTTTCGTAATATCCACGTTTTTCCGTTTCCATGCGTTTAAATGTTCTCTAAGCGCATCGTCGGGATATTTATATAAATCTGACAGAAAATCCATATCGAGACTTAAGGCCCCTTCTAACTTTAATTCAAATGTCTTCCTGATCTTTTCTTCAGTCGGTATGTCTGATTGCATCATTACTTCATATTTTTCCAGCCCATCAAAATAATAATTGTCTATAACGGTTTTAACCAGTTCCGTTTTGTTTGGATAATACTTGTAGAACGTCATTTTACTGACCTTTGCTTCCTCACAAATTTCTTCTATCGTAATTTTCTTTACACCGAATTTGTAAAAAAGTTTTTTTGCCGCTTCGAAAATATCGCTTTGCTTTTTTGTCATAAATCTTGAAATCCTTTATTGTTTTAAGGGTATATCGAGTGTACTTCAACAGGACAAACATATCGCCCGGAAAAAGAAAACGATCGGTATACTAACGGCATAAATTAAAAAAAACAGCGTATATATAAACAACAAAAGAACAATTAAACGGAAGCATCAGGAATAAAAATAGTACATTTACCGGAAAATTCAATTTAAAAAAAATTGACGAATGAAACAGTCACATCTCAAAGTATTCCTTATTCTTCTTCTCGCGAGTATAACGTGTTTTTCGTTTTCAAACAACAAGAAAACGTATAAATTGGAATATAATCTGCAAAAAGGGGTGCGTTATAAACAAAAAATGCAGATTGATATGAAGATCAATCAACAGGTAATAGGACAGGAAATGAACGTAAATTCTGTTACGGGTACAGAAACAACGTACATTGTAAAAGAATCCACAAACGAATCAATTACAATGGATATGGTTTACGATAGAATCAGAACTTCTATGAATGTAGGAGGAACGGTAGAGGGAATGTCGGGAGGAACAGAATTAGAAATGGATTCCGAGGAAGAAGGACCCATTGCTTCCTCCACGGACATGAGCGCCCTTTATAAGGCGATGATTGGGATACCCGTTTTGATAACAATAACAAAAAAAGGAGAAGTACAATCCATAAGGGGTGTAGAAAAATTATCCGATGCAATGCTTAAATCGATAGAACGTATCAATATACCAACAGACAAAAAGCAATTTGCAGCGCAATTCACACAGCAGTTTAACGAGGCTTCCTTAAAACAGTCCTTTGAGCGGTTTTCTTTTTGTTTCCCCGATCGTGATGTTTCCGTAGGCGATAGTTGGAACATCATAATGGATGTGCAGTATCCGTATGAGTTGTCGATCAATATGAATATGGCGCTTAAAGAAGTAAAAGATAACATCGCCACCCTTGAAGGAAAGGGAGATGTTTCCACCCCTGCGGAAGGAATTGTTAAAAAGGAACGAGGTATTGATGTGAAAATGAATTTAACGGGAACCCAATCGTGTATCTTAAAAATCGATTTAATTACGGGCTGGCCTGTGAGTGCCGAGATGGTTCTGGAGATGGAAGGCGAAAGTGAAGCCATGGGAATGAAAATACCCCTGAGTGTAAAAACAAATACAAAAATAACGGATTGAGAAGTAAAACAGCTTATTTTATGTATGAACAACAATCAATTAGCATTCGATTTTGCGCTTCATACCCATCGTAATTTATTTATAACCGGAAAGGCGGGAACCGGAAAGACCACATTCCTGCACCGTCTCAAAGAAGTCTCCGGGAAGCAAATGGCGGTGGTAGCACCCACAGGCGTAGCCGCCATCAATGCGGCGGGAACCACCATCCATTCTTTTTTCCAGTTACCTTTTACCCCTTTCTTTCCCACACCGGAGGGGCAAAAAGATCTGATCGCGAAATCTAAAATGCGAAGCTACCGGCGGCGCGTGTTGCAGGAATTGGAATTGTTGGTGATTGACGAAATCAGTATGGTCCGAGCCGATTTACTGGATGCGATCGATACGAGTCTGCGTCATTTCCGATATCGTAACGATGAACCTTTCGGAGGCGTACAGGTGATATTTATTGGCGATATGTTCCAGCTTTCGCCCGTGGTGAAAGAGGATGAGGGGCGCCTGTTGTCGCAGTATTATCAGAGCCCGTATTTTTTCCATAGCCGGGTTATCGCACAAGATCCTCCCGTTTATATTGAGTTTGAAAAAATCTACCGTCAGACAAACAGCGATTTTATCCGGATATTGAACGAAATCCGCAACGATTGCCTCTCGGAAGAAAGTTTTCGCCGGCTCGAAGAACGGTATGATCCGCATTTTATACCGCCGGCCGGGGAGAACTACATTGTCCTCACCACCCATAATTATAAAGCTGACCGGATCAATGCCGGAGAGTTGGAAAAAATAAACGGGAAAACCTATACGTTTAAAGCGAAAATACAGGGAGACTTTCCCGAAAAGAGCTATCCTACGGAACCGACGCTGGAGTTGAAAATAGGTGCGAAAGTAATGTTCCTGAAGAATGATACGGAAACGCCCCGCCGCTTCTACAATGGCAAGATCGGGGTGGTAGATGATATCGAGGAAGATCGCATTATTATTCGTTGCGAACAAGATGAATACATCGGAGTGGAGCGTGGCGTATGGGAGAATATCGGTTATTCCGCAAATGCCGATACCAAACAGATTGAAGAAAACATGCTGGGGAGTTTTACTCAATATCCTTTGCGCCTGGCTTGGGCGATCACTATTCATAAAAGCCAGGGATTGACTTTTGACAAAGCCGTGATCGATGCCGGTCATGCTTTTGCTCCGGGACAGGTATATGTAGCCTTGAGCCGCTGTCGTTCGCTGAAAGGGATCGTGCTGTTGAGCAAGATCAATCCGGTAAGCGTTCATAACGACCGTCAGATAGTAGAATATGAAAGAAATAAGCAACCGGTTACCATGCTCGAAGAACAACTGGACGAATCCCGCAAGGCCTATCGAAGCCATATCTTGCTATCGGTTTTCGATTTTTCGGATATCTACGCCCATAGCAAGCGGTTGTGCTTGAGGATCGATGAAATAAAGGTATCGTTCAACGAAGAGACAATGCCTTACCTGCAACATATCCGGCAACAGTTGCAAGAAATCGACGAGGTAGCGGTAAAGTTCCGGACGCAATTGCATTCCATTTTCCGGCAATATCCGGTAAGAGAAGACTATTTACAAAACCGGGTAAGTGCGGCCGGCGATTTTTTTGCTCAAAAAGCGGATCAATTGTTAGAGACATTGCGAAAATCGCCTGCTACGACCGATAGCCGGACGCATGCCGACGAATATAACGAAGCTATCCAGCATATTTTTTCCGATTTGGCTCTGAAAAAGCATATTCTCGGCAGCCTGAAATCCGATATACGTATCGAAACCTATTTTGAGGTGAGAAACCGGTTTGTCCTTCCCCCTTTCAGCGTGAATGCTTATGCAAGGAACGCATCTGCCAAGCCCAACTTATCGTATCCGGAATTATATCGCCTGCTGGTAGAGGAACGCAACAAGATCTGTGAGCCGAAAGATTTGCCCATTTATATGGTAGCAGGCAGTAAAACATTGTACGAGATGGCGGAGTACCTGCCTCAGGACGAAAAGGAATTGCTTCAAATCACCGGATTCGGGCCAGCCAAAGTGGAGAAATACGGATACACATTTTTGTCGATTATCCGATCGCACTGTGAGAAACATGGCTTGCAATCGCGTTTATCGGAAAAGGAAACGTCCAAAGGAAAGCCAAAAGAGAAAAAAGAAAAAAAGCAGAAAGGGGACAGCCCGCGGATTAGTTTGGAAATGTTCCGGTCGGGGAGCACGATTGAAGAAATAGCCGAAGAACGTAATTTAGCTGTTTCCACGATTGGGACGCATCTGGCGAAGTTCGTGGAAACGGGGGAATTGGCTGTTTCCGGTTTTGTCTCACAGGAAAAATTCCTTGAAGCCGAAAAGCGGATACAAGCGCTCTCCCGCGGAGATTCGGTGTATCATGCTTTACATCCCGATTTTTCGAACGTCGAAATCATGATGATCCTCGCATGGAAAAGAAAAAACGGATCGGGCAGATAAAAAAAGCGGGAATGTGATCGTACAACCACACTCCCGCTAAATCATATAGGCTCCGGTTCCGGCCGGATGTATGGTATTAATATCCGCGTATCGCTTTTACTCCCGGAAGCACTTTGCCCTCAATCATTTCGAGCAATGCGCCGCCGCCGGTAGAGACGTACGAAACCTCATCAGCATGGCCGAATTTATTCACGCATGCTACCGAGTCGCCGCCACCCACTAAGGAGAAAGCGCCTTTTTTAGTCGCTTCCACAATCGCATCGGAAACGGCGCGGGATCCTTTGTCGAAATTATCAAATTCAAACACACCTACGGGGCCGTTCCAAAGGATGGTTTTAGAATTTTTGATCACTTCGGTAAATACTTTTTCCGATTCGGGGCCGATGTCGAGTCCTTCCCATCCGTCGGGGATCTCATTTACGGAAGCAAAACCGGTCTTGGCATCGTTGCTGAAGCTGTCCGCTATTTTTGTATCGGTTGCCAGCACAAGATTCACGCCTTTCTCTTTCGCCATGTCCACAATTTCCTTTGCCAATTCGAGCTTATCGTCTTCCACGATGGAGTTTCCTATTTTTCCGCCGAATGCTTTGGCGAATGTATAGGTCATTCCTCCCGCAAGGATCAGGTTGTCTACCTTATCCAGCAGGTTTTTGATGATGTCTATCTTCGAGGATACTTTCGATCCTCCCATAATGGCGGTGAACGGGCGTTGCGTATCTTTCATCACTTTTTCCACGGCCACAATTTCATTCTGCAACAGGTATCCGAACAGTTTGTGACCGGCATCGAAATGGTCCGCGATCAGCGCTGTAGAAGCGTGTGCGCGATGAGCCGTGCCGAACGCGTCGTTCACATATACATCGGCATAGGAAGCCAGCTTTTTGGTGAACTCTTTTTGTGATTCTTTTACTGCTTTCTTCGCTGCGGCTGTCTCCTCTTCTGAAGCATCGGCGGCCAGACGGGGTTTTCCCTCTTCCTCCGCATAGAAGCGCAAGTTCTCGAGTAGCAGGGCTTCACCCGGGCGCAATGCCGCAGCTTTTGCTTCGGTCTCTTCCCCGATGCAGTCGTTGGCGAATTGCACATCTACGCCCAACAGTTCCGATACACGGGGTAGAATATGCTTGAGAGAAAATTTATCGGTCGGCCCTTTCGGCCGGCCTAAATGCGATCCGATGATCACGCTGCCGCCGTCTTTCAAGATTTTTTTCAGTGTGGGTATGGCTGCGCGGATGCGTGTATCGTCGGTGATGGTGAAATTTTCATCTAACGGAACATTAAAATCCACGCGCACGAATGCCTTTTTACCGGCAAAATTAAAAGAATCCATTGTTTGCATAGTTCACTATATTTTATGAATATTGTTTTATGACGTTCACTAAAGTGGACGGTTTTCAGATGATAAGCGATAAACCTACCTGCAAAGGTACAAAATATATGGATTTTTTTCTCTAATTGTAAGGAGAAAAGTTTAGGATTCTTTGATCACTATCTCGTAGGTAACGGGAACCGCTTTTTTGTACAAGGCCAATACACCGCAATATTTGTCGAAAGAAAGTTTACACGCTTTTTCCAATTGATCTTTCTGTAGATCCTCTCCCTCAAACTCATAGATCACCTTCATCGATGTATACTGTTTTGGGTGCTCTTCGGCCACCTCGGCGTCAATTTTTATGTCAAAACTTTTGAGGCCGATGCGCATTTTTCGGGCGATTGACACAACATCCAACCCAGAACAGGTAGCTGCGGCTACCAACTGCAATTTCTTTGGACCGGGACCTGCACTCTCCGCTCCTTCCTCTATCGGCATATCGAGGGTTAGGGTATGCCCATCAATCTCGGTATCAAAAATATTATTTTCTCTCCAAACGGTTTTTATAGAATGTGTTGCCATAATCTTTGTTTTTATTGTTAACGCTCCATGAATGTAAACAATTTAGCATCACTTTGGTTCGATAGCTGGAGAAAAGATAATTGTCAATGAATACTATCTAAATGTAATACAAGAAAAATATTGTCAAAAAGTAAATTATTATTAGGCAAATTGTTATTTTTGTGTCAAAATATCGCTATTATGATCGATTATAACGCGAAAGTACTGCTTATATATATCGGTGGGACCATTGGTATGGTGGAGAACCTGGAGACTGGAGCCCTGGAGCCGTTTAACTTCAGTCACTTGCGCTCTAATATGCCCGAAATAAAACGATTGAATTTTCAGGTAGAAACTTACCTATTCGATCCACCCATCGATTCTTCCGACATTTCTCCCATAAAATGGAAGGAGATGGCGAAAGTAATCGAGGAACATTATGATCTTTATGATGGTTTTGTTATTCTGCATGGTACGGACACCATGGCCTATACGGCATCGGTGATGAGCCTGATGTTTGAAAATCTCACCAAGCCGATTATTTTCACCGGTTCCCAATTGCCCATCGGCAAGCTTCGCACGGACGGAAAAGAAAACCTGATTACGGCACTTGAGATTGCGGCCGACAAAGATATTTTAGGCCGTCCTATCGTTCCCGAGTTGTGCATTTACATGCAAAACCTGTTGATGCGCGGAAATCGTACGACAAAGGTGAGTGCCGATAATTTCAGCGCGTTCAACAGCCCCAATTACCCGTATCTGGCGGAAGCGGGGGTGAACATCCGTTACGAGGATAAATTCATCCTGAAACCCGATTATAACCAACCCGTAGGGTTTAACTACAGGATCGATCATCATGTTACCATCCTGAAACTTTTCCCTGGCATCGGGAAAGATACGGTGGAGGTAGTGCTTTCCATCCCGGGACTAAAAGGAGTCGTTTTGGAAACGTACGGATCGGGAAACGCCCTGCGTGAAGCATGGTTTATCGATCTGTTGCAGGAGGCTGTGAACAACGGTGTTGTGATTGTGAACGTTACACAATGTCTTTACGGAAGCGTACAGATGCATCGTTACGAGAACGGTCAGCATCTGGAGAAACTGGGCATTGCCAGCGGGTATGATATTACGACCGAAGCGGCTTTGGCAAAACTGATGATCCTGTTGGGCGAAGGGAAAACACCCGCGGAAGTGAGCCGGTTGATGCAGGTGTCGCTGCGCGGAGAAATGACGGTGAGGGAGTAAGGGGGTGTGAATGTTTTATAGAAAATCCAACGGACTCTTTATTTTCGATTTTGATACGTCGGCTACATGGGTGTAAATTTCGGTTCAAAATAGAATTTTGCCGCATTTATACGGCTGTTGATTCCTTTCTCAGAAAGTTTTAGCATTTTGAATTCACCTTGTTCAAAGTTTATCCGTAAAATCCATTATTGTGTATTTTTTATAAGTTAAAATATTGGATTTTGTTAAGTTTTTCTCCAAAGGTAAAAGAATAATACATAACACGCAATCGATATTTGTCATAAATCTTTATCAAACAAATTATTAAAAATAATTTTATTTTTTGATGAGTCTATTCTCTTTATTAACATTATTGCGTATATTTGTGTGATGTGCAAAAGGAGCAAAGCGGATTTTGCACATCGGGGTGGAGCTTCGTTCACGCTGTGTTTCGCCGCTTCGCGGACTTCAACACATCATGAGCTTGACGCAATGCTCCTCAAGTTTCATCCCGTTATCTGTAGACATAAAAAATTGAATATGAGAAGTACAACGTTAATAATAGTTTTAATTTTGAGTTTTAATTTTTGCACTGCTCAAAAACAAAATATAAAAAATAATACAATTACTATTTCAGGAAAAGTAACTGACTTTAATGGAAATCCTATTGATAGTAGTGTAGTTCAAATCCTTCACAGAAACTTTTCTGTAGCATATGAAACATATACAGATAAAAATGGTAATTACACATTAAAGGACATTCCTAAAGGTATTTATATGGCTATGTATGTTATACGGCCTAAAGAATATCCAAGACAGAATGCCGTTCCTAAAGATAAAATGCGTCTGGAGTATTGGGCCTGGAATATAATTGCGGACAAAGACCTGACAATTAATCCCCGATATGACAAATTAGAATTATACGGAACAACAGCATTTGAAGTTTACGGTGGACGTCCGGGATTATTTATTTATTTCAGACCTATGAGTTTGACGAAATATATATCGTACCCGGAAAGCACTTTTTTAGATAAAAGTAAAGCTGAAAAGGAAGCCGATATTTCTGTAAAGCCTGAAAATCTTGATATAAAAATTTATGCTGATGATGAATTATTAAAAATTAATTCTGTACAGACTATTCAAGAATACACAGGAGAAGATAAATTACCTGTGATTGGCTATATTGTTCAGGTTGATATACCAAAAACAAAGCCCAGGAATCCTTATATCATTATTAAAGTTGTAGCAGAAAATAAAGAATATAACGAGAAGGGCGAAAACATCTTTTTTTATGAGTTTGACAAATTTAAATAGAAATGCTTACAGATAACAGGCGTTTGGCTCAATGGCGGGTGGAGTGCAAAATTATAAGTGCGGGTGTATGCCCGTTCAAAACTTTTTGCTAAATTTGCATCGTTCACTTCGGTTGACAGGACTGCGTCCCGCCAACCGCCCGAACGCAAAGCCCCAGACCGTTGCCTGTCATGTCGGATGACAGAAAATCGTGACAGTTTTAAAATCGTTGAAAGGCTGTCCTCGGCTTGACTCTGACTACTTTGAAAAACGTTTTAAAGAAAAGTGGAATAAACAACTTTTTCGTTCAGACAGCCATTCGCCGACTTTGAAGAAAATTATAACGGATTGACAATCATTCGACTTGAAAAACAGCCAAACAAAATTGAAACATCATACAGAATTATGAAAACCTTATATTTAATAGCAATTATTGGAGTTACATTGTTAGGAATTCTACACTCTTTGCTGACTTGGAGAACTTATCCGTCAATTAATACAGAAGCATTTTGGTTTATGAGTGCAGGACTAGCACTTCTTTTTGCGGGAATAGCTAATTATATGAATTTTCAGACCAACACTTCTTTTTCATTTCAATGTGTTTTGATTATTAATATTATACTTGGTATCTTTACCATTTTTCTCGCAATTAAAGAAAGCCAGCCGACGACAATCGCCGTTGCTGTATTTTCAGCAATACTTCTTATCAGTTCAATTATGAATCATGTAAGAACCTAATTAATGAAGTTTATTTTTCTGTTTTTCTGTAATATGATTATATAATGCGTTCAATATCTGAAAAATACAATAACAGAAGTACAAGAGAAAAAAATGAAAAAATACACGAACAGGCAACAAGCGGTTTGGCATCAGGCGGACGAAAGTGTAATTTGGAAGTTTTCCGCCTCGCGCTGTCGTTCGTCTCGGTTGACAGTGCTTCACCCGTCAACCGCAAAGGCTGTTTAGTTGCCACATCGGCATAATCTAAGGCTTTATTGTACAATATTTTGCCGTCCCTGACCAGCAACACATTAACACCTGCAACCTCTTGGGAACTTACCAAACGGTTGGATAAATCATCTATACTTTTTTCAAGTCGGGTCGTTTGTGCAAAGCTGTTTAGGGCAATGGCACAGGCTATGAATAATATGAATTTTCTGAACATAATGTTTTTGTTTTTTATAGGGACTCAAGGAAATTAATATACCCGGGAATACTTTTTTCAATCCATTCGTCAGAGGCATTCAGTTCAATTCCGTAATAAGCATAAAAGAATTTGTAATCTGCCCTTACATACAAAAATGTCAATTCAAAAGGTGCGGTAAGTTCTCTTAATGTATATCTGTATTCACCCTCAGGAGCGTATTCATCTTCGTCTATCCCCGCTGATATGGCTAATGCTATCTTCTTTCCAGCCACCTTATATCCACTCTTGCTTCCGTAAGCCCAACCATAGGTCAAAACTTCATCAAACCATTTCTTTAATAATGGTGGAGAACTAAACCAATACAACGGAAACTGAAATATTACCTTGTCGTGAGATTCAATCAGTTGCTGTTCTCTTTTAATATCCAGTTTTTCGTCAGGATATGATTTGTACAAATCGTGCACGAAATACTTGTCGGGATATTTGTGCAATTCTTCTATCCAACGTTTGTTGATAACAGATTCTTCTATATTCGGGTGTATAACCATTACTATTGTTTTCATCTTCCAATAACTTTATTGCAAAGATAAACAATGTAACAAGCAATTTCGTACCTTTGCAACCAATTGTATGGTACTAACAAAAATGTAAGTATGACTAAAATAAAAGAAACATCAACCAATTACGAGAACAAGCAAAATCTTGGTTCGGAATGTACAGAAATCTATGCTGTAAATCTTATTGGCGGACAATGGACGTTGGCTATATGTTGCCATTTGGCTAATGGGAAGTTGCGTTTCGGGGAACTTAGAAAACGTATTCCGAACATTACCGAACGTATGCTGACCTTACAGCTGCGGAAAATGGAAGAAAATAAATTGGTAAAACGGACAGTATATGCCGAAGTACCGCCAAGAGTAGAATACGAGTTGACAAAAAGCGGATTACAACTGAACCCTATTTTAAAACAGTTGGAAGAATGGGGTAAAAAACATAAGAAAACAATAGACTGACAAAGAAGTACGAACGCATAACAAAGCGTTTGGCATAAGTGGCGGTACAGGCTCGCAGAAACATTTCAGCAAATTTGCAGGTGTGTCGCCCGTTCGAACGACAGTGAAACCGCCACCTACGCCGATCCGCCCACCCGTTATCGGCAAGGCTATCAGAACGACTGCGGGTACATTGACTAAGACCATTAAAATTTTAAAAAAAATATTACGCACGACACATTAACAGACAATGGAAAAAGAGAAATGTGAACAGATATTAGCAAGCAAAAAGATTAGTCCAACGGCTATGCGGATGCTTACCCTTGACTTTTTGTTAAAACAATCTGCGGCAGTTTCACTTTCCGACATTGAGAACTATTTTTTTCGCTCTGACAGGATTACGCTATACAGAACATTAAAAACATTTGAAAAAAAAGGGTTAATACACAGTATTCAGGAAAACAACACAACCAGATATTCCTTGTGTCAGGACACCTGTACAGAGAATTTTCATCAGGACTATCATCTTCATTTTTACTGTACACAATGTAAGAAAACGTTCTGCCTTGAACAAGTTGATTTATCCAAAATTCAATTTCCTTCAAATTTTAACTTGCAGGAACTTCGCTTTTTTGCCAAAGGGATTTGCGAAAACTGCCTCAACGAAAGTTTGCAATAGGATTGCAAGAATTTAATTGTGACCTTTGCACAGATTTTAAAGGATAAGTCGAATTGTATCAAGCATACTGAATCCTTATTGTAAAATAAACGCATTATGGAACACAAACACATTTACGATGCACAAGGCAGACAGCTTTGCTGCACACAGGAAGAAAAAATCTACACCAACGCAGGTGCAAATGATTTAATCAAACAACAGCACGAACACAGCGATGATGACGGGCACGACCACAGCCACAGCGATAGTAATCCTTTCAAAATGTTTTTGCCAAGCATTGTTTCATTGGTGCTGCTACTCATTGCCATTTACTTTGATAATATCCTGAAACCCGAATGGTTTACAGATTGGGTAAGGATTGTTTGGTACGCCATAGCCTATATGCCTGTTGGTTTACCTGTAATAAAAGAAGCGTTTGAAAGCATTGGCAAAGGCGAGATATTTTCCGAGTTTTTACTGATGAGCATTGCCACAGTTGGAGCATTTTCCATTGGCGAATATCCCGAAGGCGTTGCCGTAATGTTGTTTTATGCCGTTGGCGAAGTATTTCAGACCTTAGCCGTAAAAAGAGCCAAAGCAAATATCAAAACCTTGCTTGACCAGCGACCCGATGAAGTAACCGTTTTAAGAAACAACCAACCGCAAACCGTAAAAGCAGAAAGCGTAAACATTGGCGAAATTATCCAACTCAAACCCGGGGAAAAATTAGGATTGGACGGAGAACTTTTATCAGAAACGGCATCGTTCAACACGGCAGCATTAACAGGCGAAAGCAAACCCGATACCAAAGCCAAAGGCGATACGGTTTTGGCAGGCATGATAAACCTGAACACAGTAGCACAGGTAAAAGTTACGACAGCATACACCGATAGCAAGCTGAGTAAAATTTTAGAATTGGTACAAAATGCCACTGCTCAAAAAGCACCGACAGAATTATTTATCCGAAAGTTTGCAAAAATATACACCCCTGTCGTAGTGCTGTTAGCGGTAGCCATTTGCGTATTGCCTTACTTTTTCGTAGCAGATTATCAGTTTTCGGATTGGTTGTACAGGGCATTGGTGTTTTTGGTTATATCGTGTCCTTGTGCATTGGTCATAAGTATTCCATTGGGTTATTTCGGTGGAATTGGTGCAGCGAGT
>AGTN01721725.1_pt1 | contig 43268 bp, 41 predicted proteins | sample 314218 | NCBI WGS metagenome assembly AGTN01 (sample SAMN02954264, study PRJNA73603) | bioreactor metagenome | biome: terrestrial; feature: non-aerated bioreactor; material: poplar woody material; isolation source: poplar biomass | place: USA | collected 2006-12 | reverse complement strand
ACGATGTACCCGCACCGGTTATCGGCTCCGACGGGAGGCATATTTACACGATTACTCCACGACAGCCGGGCAGGGAAAACGTCATATCTGTTGTAGTGAATGACGATTCCACTGCTTTTACCAAAAAGAAATACTTGTACCGTACAATGTATGTCATTCAAACCATTGCCGGAAGAAAGGGTACGACCGAGTTCAAGGGGGGACGGTTGTCGGAGGCTGAATTTCAATATCCTTCCACTATCACAGTGGATGCGCAAAGCAATATCTTTATCTCCCATTGGCGCGTTCCATATAGTTTTCTTCGGATCAATGAGGCGGAGGACATTGTGGAAGCCGTATTGCCCGGAAGTTCTTCAGATGCCACTTATGCGTTGGGTGCGCCAACAGTCGATGCAAATGGCGTGGTCTCTGCGATTTCCGATGGAGGTAGAATATTTTTTACTTTCGATCCTGCTGAAGCCTGGACGCCAAGGCAACGCTCCATTCTACCGGCAGGAGCAGGAGGAGTTCCCTTTACATTCAGTACGGCGCACAGTCTTGCGGCCCATCCGGTGACAGGAGAGCTATATACCCGTTATTACGCCTCAGGGCATCTCATCAAGGTCGATCCCAACACAAGGGAGGGTTCATTAGTCGCAGAAACGTTAACTTCATCCGATTCTTACCTCGTTTTTGATCCTGTGAATCCCAATATTATTTACATTTCCTATTCATCCCTGCATTGTATCGGCAAATATGACCTCGAAAAGAAAGAGCATACTATTTTTGCCGGCAGAAACGGTGAATCCGGATGGCAAGACGGGCCATTATCGGAAGCCCGGTTTAACGTTCCCAACCAGTTGATCGTCGCCCCCAATGGTAATCTGTATCTGGCAGATAGGGGCAACCATTGCATCCGCATGATCACCCTCGACGATAGCGGCGGCGGCGTGGTATCGACCGTGATCGGCAAAGGAGGCGTTGCCGGTTATCAGGACGGTAATCCCGAGGATGCCCTTTTCAATAATCCAAGAGGAGTGGCAGTAACACCCGATGGCACCATCTATATTACAGACTACGAGAACAATGTTGTCCGAAAGTTAACGATAGAGTAATTACCATTAATAATTCAACGTTTATTATGCAATTTAATTATAAAAATATTCTGGTTATTTGTTTACTGTGTTGGTTTCCGTTAATAGCCGCGGCACAGCAGACTTTTAATATGGGTGGTACCGTTTATGACGAAAGTGGAGAGACCCTTCCGGGAGTTAGCATTTTTCTGAAGGCACAAGCCATGGTTGGTACGGCAACCGATATCAACGGCAAGTTTAAGATCAGGGCTGCTAAGGGAGATGTTCTTGTGTTTTCATATATAGGATATGAAAATCAGGAATATCTTGTTGACGCTGAAAATGAAAAAATTTCCGTCACCATGATACCAAGTGCCATTGAAATGGAAGAGGTAGTTGTTACCGCCTTGGGAACCCAACGTAAAATTAGTGTTGTAGGCGCTGTTACATCTGTAAATGTAGAAGAACTTCAAACACCTGCTACAAGCATTACAAACATGCTTGGTGGGCGTGTGGCCGGTATGATTACGCAATTAGGCAGCGGCGAACCGGGCAAAAACATTTCGGAGTTCTGGGTGCGAGGTATTGGTACATTCGGTGCGAGTAGTTCGGCGTTGGTATTGATAGACGGATTGGAGGGCAATATAAACTCCATCGACCCTGCTGACATCGAATCATTCTCCATACTGAAAGACGCTTCTGCAACGGCTGTTTACGGAGTTCGTGGTGCCAATGGTGTGGTGCTGATCACGACCAAGCGCGGACAAAGCGGCAAAATGCAAATTAAGGCAAGAGCCAATTATACGCTGTCGTACCTGAAACGGATGCCCGAATATCTGAGGGCATACGATTATGCCGTTTTAGCCAATGAAGCAAGGGCGGTACGTAACGAAGAGATTCTTTATGACAATATGGAGTTGAAACTCATCAAGAACCATTTGGATGATGATCTTTATCCCGACATCAGTTGGCAGGATGAGATCATGAAACGAAACGGTTTCCAGCAGACTTATTATGTAAGTGCCCAGGGTGGCGGCGATGCAGCGCGTTACTTTATCAGTTTGGGTACCTCGATGGAAGACGCCGCCTACAAAGTGGCTCCTGAAAACACCATTCGCTCCGGTGTTGGCTACAACACGTATAATTACCGTATCAATCTGGATATTGACCTAAACAAAAGCACCACGTTGTATTTTGGTACAGACGGTTTCATGTCGCTGAGGACGGAACCCGGGTTTACCGATACGGACGCCATGTGGGAGGCACAGTCGATGCTTACGCCTATTACCGTTCCTATCAGATATTCGACAGGAGAGTTGCCGGCTTACAGTTCATCCTACGGGGGATCCGGTGTATCGCCCTATGTACTGCTGAATTACACAGGAAAAACAACCAGCCAACAATATACAGGCAAGGCAACGCTGGCTTTATCACATGATTTCTCTTATCTGATCAAAGATCTGAAATTGAGAATGCAAGGAGCCTACGACAACCTCTCATGGAAAAACGAAACCCGATATGTAATGCCCGAATTGTATCTGGCGAGCGGGCGTACTACCTGGGGCGAATTACAAAGGGCAAAGAGTTATGATGCGGTTAGTCCCCAATACTCGAATTATCAGCGGCAGTCCCGGAAATATCATTTTGAAAGTACGTTATCATGGGATAGACTCATTGCAGAGGATCATCGCGCAAGCGCACTTGTTTATTATTATATGAGCGACGAGCAAGACACAAGAGATGTTGATAGAGCCGGCACAGGTCGTCGAGCCTTGGAAGCCCTACCTAAAAGGTATCAGGGACTTTCCAGCCGGCTTACATACGGATTCAAAAATACCTACATGGTCGATTTTAATTTCGGCTACACGGGTTCGGAAAATTTTGAGCCCGGAAAACAGTTCGGTTTCTTCCCTTCGCTGGCGATCGGTTGGGTGCCTACCAGTTATCAATGGGTAATGGATAATGTGAGTTGGCTTAACCATTTTAAAATACGTGCTTCTTACGGATCGGTAGGTAGTGATCGCATTGCCGATTTCAGGTTCCCGTTCATGACCATTATTGGAGAAAACCAGCCTGTAGGCTGGGGTAGTACGCTCAACGGCGTGAGCGAATTACAATTCGGTGCCAACAACCTGATGTGGGAAAAAGCGCTGAAAGCTAATTTAGGTATTGAAGCAAACATGTTGGATAATCGGTTATCATTTGTGGTGGACTTTTTTAACGATAAGCGCGAAAATATTTTCCAACGCAGGGAAACTATCCCCGGTTATGCCGGATTGGTCTATTCCGCGCGTCCGTATGGTAATGTAGGGAGTATGCGCAGTTACGGTACCGACGGCAACATTTCCTATACGCACGAAATCCGTAAGGACTGGAGTTTTACAATACGGGGAAATTATACCTATTCGGCAAACGAAATCATCAACTGGGAACAACCGCCTACCAGATATCCATACCAACCCTATAACGGATATCCTTTATCAGCGATACGCGGCTATATTGCCACAGGCCTGTTCGCAGACGAAGATGACATTGAATTTAGCGCTACTCAGTCTTTCGGAGGCTTCAAAGTCATGCCCGGCGATATCAAATACAAAGACGTCAATGGAGACGGAGTGATCGATACGGACGACATGGTGTTCTTGTCTGATCCTACTTACCCGCGATTAATGTTTGGATTCGGCGGGGAAATGAAATACAAAGACTTCACGTTGGGCATATTGTTCAAAGGAACAGGTAAAACCGATTTTTATCATGTGGGTTATTATCATGCAGATTATGGCACCAATGGGCCGGGTTACGTACCTTTCAACGATGGGAGAATCGGGAATGTGCTGACTATGGTCAATGACCCTGCCAACCGTTGGGTTCCGATGGAATATGCTTTGGCAAACGGGATTGACCCGGCTCTGGCGGAAAATCCCAATGCCCGCTTTCCAAGACTCTCATACGGATACAATGCCAATAATTCGCAGTTGTCCACCTTTTGGAAGAGTGATTCCCGTTACTTGCGCCTGCAGGAAGTAACGCTCAATTACCATCTCAGAGCGGGATTTCTCAAACGGTTTGGCTTGACATCTGCTGATATACAGTTAGTCGGGAATAATCTTTATGTTTGGGACAAGGTGAAAGACTGGGATCCGGAACAGGGATTTAGAAACGGACGCGCTTATCCGATACCATCGAGATATACGCTGCAACTTTACCTTAACTTTTAAAATATAGAAAAGGATGAAAAATATATTTAAGCATACAGTAGTTTGTGCCTGTGTGGCAATCATGACGATGTCATCTTGCAATTACCTTGACGTTGCCGATAATTTTGAAGAGGCGTTTAAATATGATTCCATTTTTGTAAATAAAACAAATCTGGAACGTTACGTGTGGAATATAGCGTCCCTGTTTCCTGATGAAGGTTACAAATTCGACAAACTGGGTTCGTTTGCCACCGATGAGGCTTTTTCGATAATGATTTCCGACTATGCCTCATTGGATTTTGTACAGGGGAACATAACTCCTACTAATCTTAGGTCGTTTGATATTTGGAACAGCATGTACATCATTGTTCGTAAAGTCAATACGGTTCTTAACAACATAGACAAGGCAACCGACCTGACCGGAAGGGAAAAGAATGAGCTAATGGGCTATCTCTATTTCATGCGCGCCTATGCCTACTACAGATTGATCATGTATTATGGTCCCATTGTGATAGTAGGCGACGACGTGATGGAAACAAATGAAACGGAAGATTACTACGACCGCCCGAGAGCGACATTCGACGAATCGGTGGATTATGTTTGCAGTGAATTGGAACGATCGGCAGCACTTATGCCGGACGAAGTCTCAGCCAGCTACTTCGGGCGTCCTTCCGCCGGATCCGCACTGGGATTGAGCGCCCGCCTGCGGCTGATTCAGGCAAGTCCGCTCTGGAACGGAGGATCGGCGGCCCGCAGGACGTATGGAACATGGAAAAGGTCAACTGACGGGGTAAACTATGTTTCACAAACATACGACGAACGTAAATGGGCTGAAGCAGCCGCGGTTTGCAAGCGTATTATAGACATGAACATCTTTGCTTTACACACCGTAAAAAAAATGCCGGATACCGCTCCCCTGCCCGATAATGTACCGCAACATAGTTTTCCATTGGGAGCGGGAGATATTGACCCTTTCCGGTCATATTCCGATATGTTCACCGGAGAGTCGCCGTTTGCGCGTAATCCTGAATATCTGTGGGCGCAGCGATCATCCGGTTTAGTAAATTATTCGAGACATGCATTTCCTTATGAAATATATAACGGATATGCCACTGTATCGGTACCGCAAAAAGTAATTGACGCCTTCCTGATGGCAGACGGACGTACCATCGAAAATTCAAGTGATGAATATCCCTACTTAACCGATGGTATATGGAATAATGGAACTGATCTGACATTTTCCGGCTATACGTTAAAAGGGAATGTCCATAAAATGTATGTAAACCGTGAATTGAGGTTCTATGCCAGTATCGGCTTCAGCGGAGCACTTTGGCCCATGCTTTCCACTTCAAACTTAAGCAAGAGAAATATCCAATTTTGGTATAACCTGAATGGTAACGCCGGTAAAAATTCAAACCGAAATTTACCATACAACGTAAATACAACGGGCTATTCGTTGAGAAAATTCGTGCACCCTGAAGATTCATGGGGAGCTCCCGGTCAAGGTGAGGGGTACGAAAATTCCCGGCGGTTAGAAAAAGCATATCCTATTATCCGGTACGCGGAAATCCTGCTCGCGTATGTGGAAGCTTTAAATAACCTGACCACCACTCATACCATCCAAGATCATCAACTATCAAGGGATATAAACGAAATGCGTTATTATTTCAATATGATCCGTTTCAGAGCCGGATTGCCGGGGCTGACTGATGCTGAACTTGCTTCACAAGAAACCATGCAGAGTCTGATAGAACGCGAACGAATGGTGGAATTGCTTCACGAAAACGCGCGTTTCTGGGATGTGCGGCGTTGGGGCAAGTACGAAATCACGGAAAGGGAACCCATTCAGGGTCTGGATATGGATGCAGACGGATTGGCTTTTTACAATATTGTTCCTGTCAATCAGACAGTAGCCAGAAACAGAGTAGTGGATAAAAAATTGATTCTTGTTCCAATTGAATTGAACGAGATAAGGAAATCTCCTTCGATGGATCAGAACCCGGGATACCAATATTAATTGAAAGTAAAAATTGAAAAATATATGAAAATATCATTAAAAATAATCATTACATGCATCGTGGCGCTTCGTCTTATCGGTTGCAACACCGACGACATTTATCAGGATGAACAATATAAAACGTTGGTTTATTTGCTAAGTGGCGCGGAAAATGTTTATGCCACATCCTATACGCTCAATGAAGAGGAACCTGTCAGGTATGTTACCATTGGATGCGGCGGTTCAAATAGCAATGAACAGGAAATCACGGTTACGCTTGAGCCGAATCCGGATATGTTAGACAAGTTCAACAGTTTGAACTATAATTACCAAAGCGAGTATGCCAAATTGTTACCTGCCGACAGGTACGAAATTGAGTCATATACGGTAACGTTACCCGCCAATTCGGATTATCACTACGTAAGGATGCCTGTGAAAGTTCGCGCGTTGGGTTTGTCTCCGGATTCGATTTATTTCATTCCACTGAAAATCAAAAGTGTTTCGCGCTATGATGTGAATGAGGACAAAAGTGATGTCCTCTTCCGTGTAGCCATTGAAAATGATTATGCCCAACAATTAGTACCCACCTATTATGCAAAAAGCGGTACGATGACAAATCCTGTTACCGTGTTGAGTGGTGCAAAATTAGTGCAACCGCTGGAAAAGGATAAGGTGAGGATGTTTATTGGCAATGAAACCTATGGAAGTGCTACCACCGTTGCCGATATCGAAAGACTATCCGTTGTGGTACAGATAAAGGAGGATAATTCACTTTTGGTTACTCCTTATGGCTCTATGGAAGTAGAAATGCTTGATAATGTAAACGGTTATAACCAATATGTCCCTGAACTTTTGCAAGGTACAAGCAAGCAACGCGTATTCTACTTAAACTACCGTTTTCGACTCAGGCAAAACGATGGAAGCTTTACCGGATGGAGAGAAGTAGAGGAGAGGTTGATACGGATAGAAGATAATTGACAAATTAAGAACTGATAAAAGCTAAAAAATATGAATAGATTTTTATATCGGGCATCATTTATTTTCGCTGGTTTGTTGGTGCTCGCAGCTTGCAGCGACGGTCCTGAGAGAAATGTAGAATATACAATTTATTCCACCCATTCTACAATAGAATTGATAGAAGGCGAGGAATTTCAAATTACAGCGAGCCCTACGACGCAAACGTTTACATGGGAAACTACCGACGCCGCAGTGGCTACGGTCAGTTCAACGGGATTGGTTCGTGCAATCAGCGATGGTACATGCTTTATCAATATAACAAGCAGCGAAGGTCTGAGAAGGTCGATACCTGTAGATGTAGAAAAGCTTCTGCTGCTTGAAGGAATTGAGGTATTCAATAAAGCAAATCTTTCACCTGTTGACCATATCTCCGTATTAATGGGTAAAACCACGGAATTAGCCGCAAGCGCAATGCCGTCAAATTACAATGAAAAAATTCCTTTCAACATCATTTGGGAATCATCTGATAAAGACATTGTAACAATTGATGAGAGTGGAATAGTAACACCCGTTTATTTCGGTAATGCTGAAATCACGGTCAGTGTGGCAGATAAACCATCTGTAAAGAAGGTTATTCCCGTGGAAGTTTTGGAGAATCCTATAACAGCCATTCAAGTGGAGAGCGATTTGATTTTGACGCTGAATAATAAACACACTGTGATCCCCGTACTGTTGCCGTCAGACTACGGAGTTAGAGATCCTTCTCTCGTATGGGAGTCTTCCGATGAATCCGTTGTAAAAGTGACGGATGGAGAAATCGAACCGGTTGGCACAGGTTCAGCTGTTGTTACTGTTTCACTCAACAGTAATCCTTCTGTAAATGCGGAGATAGCTATAATCGTCGCATTAAATCCTGGTATTCTCGACCGCACAGATTGGGAAATTATTGATTGGAATTCATGTATCTCCGAAGAGCCTCAATATGTATCACTTAACCGCATCCCGGAGAATATGCTCGATGGGAATGTGGCCACTTTCTGGGGATCGAAATGGGACGCTCCCAAACCACTTCCCTATTATTTTATCTTCGACATGAAGAGAGAGTATAAAATTTACAGGATTAGTTTTACTAAACCTAACGACTCTTGGAGGGGGAACCTTAAAAACGGCTATTTTGAGATCAGTGCTGATAATGTCACATGGACAAAGTTGTCCGATTGGAGTGTTAACAGCAATGCGCCACGTGAACACACTTTCACCCAGGATGGCTCTTCGGCTCGATATCTCAAATTTGTAATCAGTGACGCTTTTGAGTATGATAATCAGGCTACCGGCCCTGCAAGCGGGGCGCGATGCGATATAGCCGAATTTAATGTGTTGGGGGAAGAATAGATTGAAATTGCATGGAAGATGTTTGGAAGAGATCTCTTTTCCAAACATCTTCCTTTCATAAAAACTAACTTCAGTTAACGAAGAAACTGTTTAAATTTTACCGAAATATTTTTATTATATTGACATGACACTAGCGGTTTTTACCGATTATTTCAATAAATGTAAAATATCATTTTTAAATTCAGGAAGTACGACAGGCGCTAAACTTGTTGAACTCACAGTTTATTCTCCTACGACGGGAATATCTTTTACATCCTACCAACTTTCATTTAATTAGATAACTATTTACGAATGAAAAAGTCAAATAACCCATATATTGAAATAACGATAAAAACAATATTATTTTTGGTATTTATTTATTTGTATCTGTTCAACCCGTTAGGCAGAACATTCAATCTGGCATTAATTGGGCTGATAGTGGCTGGAGCAGCAGTGTTTTCCGATTTATTGTTGATGTATCTTGGAAAGCAGTGTAAGCACATTGGTGGGTTGAGTGGATTCTCTGTCGGGATAATTATGTATTTAATTTGCTGATTTGTTTTCAATGAATAACCCTGGGCTTGCCCCAGGGTTATTCATTGATTTGCCTTCAGAATATCTTGATCCAAATTTTAATCATTAATAACCGGATAAGACAAAATGAAGAAACGTTCAACGATACTAGTGCTATGTTAAAGTTAAAATGTCAGTTTTCTCTATTTATATTCTGCTAATCGCATGACTGATTCTTATGACCCAATTGACAAAATAGGCTTAACATAGCACTAGGAATACAAGTAAATATCCTGGTATTGAGTATTCGATTAACTATAGTGGTACTTTTCATACTTTAATTATGATTGGTTCGATGAGTTTAAATCGCTTAACACAATTATTACAACGCACAAAAAAGATACTGTAAAATCACATAATATGCAAAAAAGACGCGAATTTTTAAGGAAAATGGCTATTGGCTCAATAGCGCTTCATTCGGCTCCATCGCTAATCCCGGCAGCAGGAGAAAAATTTACTAAAGACACGAAAAAGTCGGTATCCCCCAATTCTTTTATCAATATCGCCCTGATAGGTAAGGGAGGGATGGGTACCTCAAATACCCTCACGGCTTTATCGATTGAAGGGGTTAAGCTTGTAGGTGTTTGTGATTTGTATGAGAAACGATTGAAGGATGCCAAGGTACAATGGGGAAATGAGCTTTTCGTTACAAAAGATTATAGGGAAATTCTTTTACGGAAAGATATTGATGCGGTAATAATCGCTACTCCCGACCATTGGCATCAACCGATAGCCATTGAAGCAATGAATGCCGGTAAACATGTATATTGCGAAAAACCGGTCATCCATAAACTGAAGGAGGGAAAAGCCCTGATTGAAGCGCAGAAAAAAAGCGGAGTACTGTTTCAGGTGGGCAGTCAGGGTATGGCCTCATTAGGAAATCGGGCTGCCAGATTATTGGTTCAACAGGGAATTATTGGCCCTGTCAATTTTGTTGACGGGCAGTTTACTGCGGCCCCAGGGAAGTTAAATGCCTTTACCGCCCCCGGTGATGCCTCCGAAGAAACAATCTGGTGGAATCGTTTTCTGGGAAATGCACCTAAAATACCCTTCAATCCCCAGCGTTTTTTTGCCTGGAGAAACTGGAAGGATTATGGTACGGGCATAGCCGGAGACCTGTTTGTGCATGTCCTCTCCAGTATTCATTATATCATGGATGCCATAGGTCCGGAGAAGGTATATACTACCGGAGGAATACGTTATTATACTGACGGTTTACGTGATACGCCTGATATTATGTTGGGATATTTTGATTATCCGGACAGAAATAACCTGGGAGCCTTTACAGTACAGTTAGGCGCTAATTATGTGGACGGCGTATCCAAGAAGTGGGGAAGTATGGATTTCAGGATTGTAGGATCCAAAGGTTCGTTGGATGTCGGGTGGGATAAAGTTATCCTGAAAACAACAGAAGATGTAAATAGGAAGGATCTTGAGATAGTAAAACAATTGGGGCAAGGAATGGATGTTCCTGAAAAAGTGTCTCCCCGTGAGGTTGTTTTTCATGCGGAAAAAGGATATAGAGGAGGACATTACGATCACCATTTTAACTTTATCAACGGAATCAGGAATAATACGCCTTTGCCGGCGGATGTCCTTTTTGCCGTTAGAACGGCTGCCCCGGCTCTGTTAAGTTATGAAAGCTACTTGCAAAATAAAGCAATTGAATGGGATGCTCAGAAACTCAAAATAAAAAAATAATGAAGATGAAACATGTAAAGATTGTTTTCGCCTTTTTACTGGCTTTTTTTACCACTGTCTCTTGTCATACATTGAAAGACAGCACATCTCAACAGACAGCCATCGGTCAAGGATTAGTGTTTCGCCTGTCAAAAGAAGAAATAAAAGAGAGATATAAGGTCCTTTTTGACGGTACATCCATGTCGCAATGGACAAGCAATACGAATGAATATGTTTTGGAAAACGGTTGTATTGTCATGTATCCGAAGACGGGGCACGGGAATTTATATACAAAAGAAGAGTTTGATGATTTCATTTTACGATTTGAGTTTTTATTAACTCCTGAAGCAAATAGCGGATTGGGATTGCGACATAAAATGGTAACTACGCAAAGCGGATACGATGGAATGGAATTACAGATACTGGATAATGAGGCGCCTATATATAAAGATCTGAAACCGTATCAGTATCATGGATCGGTATATGGATGGATACCCGCAAAGCGGGGCTTCCTGAAACCCACAGGAGAGTGGAATTATCAGGAAGTTGTGGCGGAAGGCGATCATATTAAAGTCATTCTTAACGGAACAGTTATTGTTGATGGTAATTTAAGGGAAGCTACAAAAAACAGTCCTCCAGATAATATTCCGGCTTCATTGTTTTACGAAAAAGGACATATTGCTTTCTTAGGACACCACTCTATTGTTAAATTTAGAAACATTCGGGTGAAAGAGTTGAAATAATAACTTTCTTCGCTAACTTAGACATAGTCATTACAAGTGGATAGTGCAAAAAAGTAGATTTATTCATTATTTTTGCTATTTTTGCCTACATGAACATAGTCGTTTCACCCTCCACTACTCCCGCGTTTAATTTAGCGGCTGAAGAGTATCTTTTCTCGAAAATAGGAGAGGATTATCTGCTGCTTTATGTGAACGACCCGAGTGTGATTATCGGATCAAACCAGGCGGTGCTGAATGAAGTGGATATGGACTTTTGTATCGACAACGGCATTCGCGTCATACGACGGATGTCGGGTGGGGGAGCTGTGTACCACGACAGTGGGAATCTCAATTATTGTTTTATACGCGACAAAACGGAGGCTCCCCTGAGCCCGCGTTTTCTACGGCCTGTGGTGGAAGTGCTTCTATCCCTGAACATTCCGGTGGAGATCAGGAAACGGAAAGATTTGTGGTTGGATGGGTATAAGATATCCGGAACGGCGTCGCACGTATCCAATAACCGGGAGTTGCATCACGGAACATTATTGTATGATACCGATTTGGAGATACTTCAAAAAGCACTTACTGCCGAACGTAAGAACCTGTTCAAAAAAGCTACCGCGTCGGTTCCCAGTCCCGTAAAAAATATTCGCACCTTCTTAGGAGAAAAAAAGGGTGATGCACCTGAAAGGAATCTCTTTTTTGACCTCTTTATCCGGGAAATGGCCTTTTTTTTGGAGTAAGTGGCGTGTTGCCTTTCAGCGATGAAGAGATAGAGGCGATTGAGGCGCTGCAGAGAAGTAAATACACGCAGCGCGATTGGAATTACAGGATGTGAAGCGAAGCAAAATAACCCTAACGAAGCGAACGGCTTGTCGTGAAACAGAGGTTCTGGGATGTGAGTGGCAAATATAACCGGCTGTTTCTTTAAATGCCCGCAGGCATATCGCAGGTCAGGATGGTTTCCTTATACAGCCGGCCTTGCCAGGTGTTTCTCTTCTGAAATCGTTTCACAATCTTATCCGTCACCTCGTAATTTTTCAACCCCCAATCGGGAGCGATAAGCAATTTTTTTGGTGATTGCGATGTGAATCGCTCTATATAGAAAGCCGGATTCAACCGTTCGGCAAAATCCACACACAAATCGATGTATTCTTCCAATTCAAAGAGATAGAAGGATTCGGGCAACAGCTTGTATTCTTTTGCCATGGCCGTTCCTTTGATGATCTGAAGCTGATGTAATTTGAGAGTTGTTAAAGGCAATTGAGAAAGACGGTCGGCATGATGAAGAATATCCTCCTCGGTCTCCCCGGGCAGGCCCAGAATCATGTGAGCGCCTACGGGAATAGTTTTCGCGGCCGTTTTTCGAATCATTCCGGCCGACTCCTCATACGTATGTTGCCTGTTCACTCTCTCCAACGTCTTATTCAAGGTGGATTCTATTCCATATTCCAGCAAGACAAAGGTTTTCCTGCTGAGTTCTTCAAAATAGTCCAGCAGAGCATCCGGCATGCAATCGGGTCGGGTGCCCACAATCAATCCCACCACACCGGGATAGGAGAGTGCCTCTTCATACTTTTCGATCAATGATTCAATGCGCTCGTAGGTATTGGTGTACGATTGAAAATAGGCCAGGTATTTCATTTCAGGATATTTATGCGAGAAGAAATCGATACCGTCTGCCAGTTGTTCGGAAATGGTCTTGGTGGGTTTGCCGTAACCGGGACTGAAGCTCTGGTTGTTGCAATAGGTGCATCCGCCCCGGCCTTTACTGCCGTCACGATTGGGACAGGTGAAACCCGCATTGATGGATATTTTCTGTACCTTGAACGGGAATTTTGCCGAGAGAAATCCGGCAAAATCGCGGTATGGTTTAGTGAAATTCATCTCAATCATAGTAATTCAGAATCCTGTTATTCGGAAGAAACATTGTTATAGTATTGTACCTAAAACAGTCATACCCCATGGTGAGGACGAATAATCATCAGAGGTGAGACCCAACGTTTCTGCGTACGAATGTATATAGAATGTTGAAAGAACATCTTTTGTTCAACCTAAAATTATCACAAATGTACGTGATTTTCCTTCTGAAAACCAACAGATGGAGAAAAATAACCCTTTAATTGGGAGGAGAAAGATACGAAAAATAAATAACGGGAGCACGACATCACGCCGTACTCCCATAAAAGTGTGTATATTTAAAAGTAGAGTAGATTATTTCGAAAACGATTCCCAGATAAATGTGATATTCGTGTCGCCATTCTGAATGAATGTCACTTCATCTTTCTTATTGGGTGTTTGTCTTATATAACTCGTGACTTTATTCGTACCATTTCTCACAAATGTGGTATTTTTATATCCGTCTGCTTTTACGGCAGCATCTACTTCATCGGAGAACGTTTTCATCAGAGCTTTCTGCGCAACATTAAGCATAAGCATTTTTTCTCCGTTGTTTTTCCACCCCTGTCTATTTACCTTATCTATATCCGACCCGTCATAAATGTACTGAAAACGTTCGTCTTCCATATATTTATCGAATATTTTTTCGATTTGCTGCGCAGATGCAGACGCTATAAAAGCGAGTATCAGGAGCATTGTTACACTTATCTTTTTCATCTTTGTTCTGTTTTTAACGTGTTATTAATTGGATGTTTCTATGTTGTTTATCTGTTTTTTTGCCTTGTCGATAATTCTCGCGGCATCGTATGTTTCTTGAAACTTCCTTGCCTCGTTGATAATTCTTGCGGCGTCGAATGATTCTTGAATCCCCTTTGCTTCGTTCAAAGGCTTATAGTTCTGTTTTTTCATATCATAGGCCTGAGCGAACATTTTATCGGCATATTCTTTCGCTTTTTTTGGATTGGATATTTTTTCTCCGTTCACAATCACCACATAATCCGGCTGCAATTCGGCTCCCATCTTGAACGGAAAGAGAATAACAACGAGAAGAGCAACTGCTGCCACGCTTGCCGATACCATCAAAAGCCTGCGCGAAGGCAATAGTTTTCTTCTATACTCTTCTTTCGGTATGATGAAATCGGGCGCCGTAATTTCTTGTTTTTCCTTATCAAAGACGAGAAACAAGGGTTTGTATATCTCGTGTTGAGGCAAAATATTGTTACTCCGGAAGTACATTTTCAGTATTTTTTCTTCTTCGGGCGACGCGCTGCCATCGAAATAGTTGTTCAGTATGTTATCTATATTGTTCATACGACTTTTTCTCTTGTTGTTGGTTTGCGATGATCATCTCGCGTAATTTTTTCCTTGCCCGCGATAGATTTACCGTAGCGGCATTTTCCGATATCGACATAATTGCCGCGATTTCCCCGATCTCTATTTCCTCCACGTCTTTCATCCTAAGGATGGTTCGCTGCATCTCGGGCAGTTCGTCTATCAAACGGTTGATGAAACCCAGCGTATCGGTCTGTTCGGTTACCTGATGCGGATTGGGAGCGCTGTCCTCTGCATTGACCGGAATTTCTCCCTTTATTTGCTCTTTCCTAAGCCGGTCGATACACATATTTCGAATCGATGTGAGTAAGAATGCCTGCCGGTTTTCGATCATTCCCAATTGATGGCGCTTTTCCCACAAACGCATCATCAGATCCTGATATACATCCTGCGAGAGGCTTTCGTCTCTTAATATGGAACGTGCCATGCGATATAATTTATCGGAATAACACAAGATCTGATGTTGAAATTGGTGAGCGTTCATACAATTATATAGACGAAAAACCGAAAGAATTCTTACATCGGATTGCTTTTTTTTAAGCACGATTCTTCAATAATTCGGTATTCTTTTTAAGTTCAAATGCAAGCTGTTGACCACGAGCCTGTTTGCAGATATGCTTTATTCCACAATTATTCCTTGCGGCTCAGGTGATTTAATAAGAAACGACCATAGCTTAAACTTAGCAAACCGGATCACGTTGCCACTTCACCCTCCAAACGGAAATCCCTGCACAACAAAAGAGCTGCTCCAAACGGGGCAGCTCTTTACAATATATCTGAAAAGCACATTTATTCTTTCTATTTGCTTTCTTCTTTCGCTTTTTCTTCTGTTGCTTCAACAGAGGGTTTGGCATCATCGGAAGCTTTTTCCGACTCAGTTTCCTTAGTCTCTACAGCTTCGTCCTTGGTCTCAACAACCTCGTCTTTGGTTTCAACAACCTCGTCTTTGGTCTCAACAACCTCGTCTTTGGTCTCAACAACCTCGTCCTTGGTCTCAACAACCTCGTCTTTGGTCTCAACAACCTCATTCGCAGTTACAACAACTTCAGCCTTAGCTTCAGCAGCTTCGTCCTTCATCTCCTCCGAAGCTTCGGTTTCAGTAGTTGGACTCTTTTCAGGTGCAGTCTCTACTTCAACTTTTGTTTCGGACGGAGCTTTTACTTCGGGTGTTTCCGCTTGTACTTCAGCTTCAGCTTTGGCTTTTGCTTCAGCAGCTTTGGCTTCCTCTTTTTCAGCTACCTTCTTGTTCAGCGCTTCCACTTTCTGGTTATCCAACTTCTCTTTCAACGCAGCCAGCTCTTCGATATCGCCCAAGGTGGTTTTCTCCATTACCGGAGTAGCGACAGCAATTTCACTGCCTCCCTCTTTTCTTCCGCCACGTTTTCCTTTTCTTCTGGAGTCATCGGATGAGCTGTCTTCATGAATACGGCTATGAGAAACGATAATGCGTTTTGCATCTTTGTTGAATTCAATCACTTTGAATTCCAACTTCTCGTCAACCTGTGCCTGGGAGTTGTCCTCTTTCACCAGATGTTTTGGAGTAGCAAATCCTTCCACACCATAGGGCAGGGAAATCACCGCTCCTTTGTCGAGCAGTTCCACAATTGTTCCTTCATGAATAGAGCCTACGGTAAAGATGGTTTCGAACACTTCCCACGGATTTTCTTCCAATTGTTTGTGTCCAAGGCTCAAGCGACGGTTTTCTTTATCGATATCCAGTACTTGTACTTCAATTGGAGCACCGATTTCCGTTACTTCACTGGGATGTTTGATTTTTTTCGTCCAGGAGAGGTCGGATATATGAATCAATCCTTCAACACCTTCTTCAATCTCTACAAAAGCACCGAAGTTGGTGAAGTTACGAACAGTAGCTGTGTGCGTGCTTCCTACGGGATATTTTTCCTCGATGCTATCCCATGGATCCGGTTTCAGTTGTTTTATACCGAGGGACATTTTGCGTTCGTCGCGGTCGAGCGTAAGGATTACAGCTTCCACTTCTTCACCCACGGTCATAAAGTCCTGAGCGCTGTGTAGATGCTGTGTCCAGCTCATTTCCGATACGTGAATCAATCCTTCTACGCCTGCGGCGATTTCCACGAATGCACCGTAATCGGCAATAACAACCACTTTTCCTTTGATGATGTCGCCCACTTTCAATGTTTCACTCAATGCATCCCATGGATGAGGAGTTAACTGTTTTAAGCCTAATGCGATACGTTTTTTCTCATTATCAAAATCGAGGATAACCACATTGATCTTATCGTCCAGATGTACCACTTCTTCGGGATGTTGAATACGTCCCCAGGAAAGATCGGTAATGTGAACAAGGCCGTCTACGCCGCCCAGGTCCACGAATACACCATATGAGGTGATATTTTTAACCACACCTTCGAGCACTTGTCCTTTTTCGAGTTTCGAGATGATTTCTTTCTTCTGTTGTTCCAGCTCTTCTTCGATGAGCGCTTTGTGTGAAACAACCACGTTTTTGTATTCAGGGTTGATTTTCACCACCTTGAATTCCATCGTTTTATCAACAAACAAATCATAATCGCGGATCGGCTTCACATCGATTTGTGATCCCGGAAGGAATGCTTCGATACCGAAAACATCCACAATCATACCGCCCTTTGTGCGGCATTTGATGTATCCCTTGATGATTTCATTGTTTTCAAGCGCAGCATTTACGCGGTCCCAGGAACGCGATGCGCGGGCTTTTTTATGTGAAAGGAGCAACTGTCCTTTTTTGTCTTCCTGGCTTTCGATGTACACTTCTACTTCGTCGCCAATTTTCAGATCGGGGTTGTAGCGGAATTCGTTCATGGATACCACGCCATCCGATTTATAACCGATGTTTACAACCACTTCGCGTTTGTTCATGGAGGTCACTGTACCTGTTACTACCTCTTTATCGTTGATTTTGCTCAACGTAGTGTCATAGCTTTCGGTAAGTTTTTCTCTGTTTTCTTTGCTGTAGGGATCACCCTCAGCATAGGCAGCCCAATCGAAATCTTCTACAGGAACTGCATTTTTTACGTTTTCAATCATTTGTTGTTAATAAGAATTTTAAATTAAATAAGTGAGACATTATGTTGAATTACTTTCTACTATTTCTGCGTTCGGCAAAACAAACAAATTTGTTCTGCTCTTGCTTAACGAAATAGTTGTTATAAATAAAAAAAGCGGTGCAAAGGTAACTGGTTTTTTGTTAATAACCAATTCTTTGCACCTTAAATTTCTGGAAAATTGAGTTATAGCTATCGGCACTCTAGTGCATATCCTTTAAACGGGCAGGTTGCTGCACTCTCCTGTAATAAGTCGTTGTGGATCTCCTCCGGCGTGTCGGTAGGAAATTTCCGAACCTCAGAGAAGCAATCCGTTCTGAACCTCTTGCCGCGTTGCGATGCCGGCAATTTGTTCTACCAGTCTCAATGCAAAATCGAACACCTGTCCCGGGCCTCTTCCGGTAGTAATATTTTCATCCACCACGACATTCTCACCTGTAATGATGGCACCAATCAGCTCCGGTTCAAAACCGGGATAGCAGGTGGCACGTTTACCATCGAGCAGGCCGAGGCCTCCCAAAACCATGGGAGCGGCACATATGGCACTAATTCTCTTTCCCTGCGAATTGAATTCCGTGAGTAAGTTTTTCAATCCTTCATGTTCATTGAGATGTTTGGCTCCGGGCATTCCTCCGGGGAGTACCAGCATTTCCACCTGTGAGAAGTCCGCTTCGTTAAAGGTCGTGTCTGCCGTTACGGAGATGGTATGGGCTCCGGTAACAATCTTCTTGTCTGAGATGGAGACCGTTTCAACCGGTATTTGTGCCCTTCTTAATATATCCACTGTAGAGAGCGCTTCAATTTCCTCAAATCCGTTTGCTAAAAATAGGGCTACTTTCTTCATAAGTACTGTTTTTTATTCGTTGAGATGGAATCGATTTTTAATAAATCGAGGTTTTATCGATTCTTTATTAATTGAGATTGAACCGATATGTAATAGTCCCCTGTTGGTTGTTGGCAGAATTTATCGCGTTGAACTTAGTGTTCCTTGCGGCACGCATCGCTTCGTTCCTGAGGGTGGCGCTGGGTGTATTGGTTCCGCGTCCAATCTCTGCATGAATCACATTACCGGAAGGGTCTACCGTAATATTAACAACCACAGTGCCATAATCGTTCACATTGTAGTGAGGCAGTGCGAGACCGCCGCTTCCCAGGCTGCGGCCACCCAAGTCGTAAGAGCCTATTCCCCCGATGCCGCTAAGGGCGCCTTGGGTGGCGTTCCCGGTGGAGACACCTTGCGTTCCGCTGCCCTCGGTATTGCCGCGACTTCCGGAACCCTCGCCAAAAAGTCCGGACATCTGTTGATTGATATTTCTTTTCCGTGCCTCTTCTTCACGCAGGCGGCGATCCGTTTCTTCCTGAACACGACGCTCTTCGGCCAATCGCGTCTGACGACGTTCCTCTTCACGTTGAGCCTCCACATCGATAGTGGGTTCCGTGGTTTGAGTAATAAGCGGTTCGCGGGGAGAATATTCGGGAATAGAGGGCGACAAGACAGGTGCAGGAGTCACTTCGGCAAAAGAAGGTTCATCAACGCCGAAAGCATTCTCCGAAGTACCAAACATAACAGGTATTCCTTCCAGTCCTTCAGGTAGAGAAGATGCCATAGTGAAATAAGAAAATAAAAGGATAAGCAGGAGCAATCCCGCAAACACGGTTGTTCCCACAATTCCTGCTATTTGTTCCCTCGTTACATGCATCGTTCTATCCCTGATTTACAGTTTACGGTTTATAGTTTGCTGATAACGGGTGAATTGCCACATTCACCCCATCGTATTCATCGAATCATCCCTAATTTGGCCTTGTCATCAGCACCATTTTGAACCGGTTCTGATTGGCGATATCCAGTATGCGTACGATCTCCCGGTATGGAATACTCTCATCGGCATAAAGCGCCACGAAAATATTGGGATCCGCTGTGTATACTGATTGCAGAAACGGTGTAATTGCTTCGAAAGGTACCTGCCGTTCCGTTTCGTTTGCATTCGCCACATAATAATTCAAATCTTTGTCTATGGTTACCCGTGTGATGGGTTTTGCCTGAGCCTGTTGCTGCGACCTTGGCAACAACACTTGTATGGCGTTCGGAACGACGATGGTAGATGTGATCATAAAGAAAATAAGCAGAAGAAAGATCATATCCGTCATAGACGCCATGCTGAAATTCGTTTCAATCTTGAATCGTTGTTTTAAAGCCATATGCTAATGTGTCAATGTACTAATATGCTAATATACTAATATGCCTATATGCGAATCTTTTTACGCAGCCGGTTCATTGAGAATATCCATGAATTCCATAATTCTCATTTCGAGCCTGTTTACAATTCCTTTTATGCGCGTGATCAGGTAATTGTAGGCAAACAGGGCTATGATCCCTACGATAAGCCCTCCCACGGTAGTTATCAGCGCTTCATAAATACCGGCGGAGAGAATACTTACATTCACATTTGCGCCGGCGCTTGCCATGCTCATAAAAGCTTTCACCATACCTGTAACGGTTCCTAAAAATCCAACCATCGGTGCCCCCGACGAGGAGGTTGCCAACACGGCGATTCCCTTCTCGAGACGCGATATTTCAATGTTCCCCTGATTTTCAATGGCAGACATCACATCGGCGGTGGGCCTGCCAAGCCGCGCTATCCCTTTCTCTACCATGCGTGCCGAAGGCGTGTCGGTATTGCGGCAAAGAGTGATGGCCGCATCGATTTTTCCATCGAGGATATAATCCTTGATACGGTTCATGAAAGAGCTGTCCTCTTTACTCGCTTTGGTGATGACCAATGCCCTTTCTATCAGTACGTAAATGGTCATCAATAGCAGGATGAGCAACACAATCATCAACCATCCGCCTTTCAGCGCCAAATCGAACATGTTCATTGTCACAGCCTCAGTCTCAGCAGTCACTGCTTGCTGCATGGTGTTGTATATTGCCTGTGCAGTATCTGCCGGCGAAGGTATTTGCAAAAGATTCATACGACTTTGTTATTTTATTCTTTATGGTGTAGGGAACGTTTTCGTTAAGCGAGAGCAGAAACAAAGCTTGCTTTGGTTATGCCGAACGCAGAAAAAGTCTAACTTTAGTGAACTGTTTTCGTTAAGTTGAAGGTATGTGAACGTACAATAATCCTGATTTATTCGATTGAATCATCACTTCATCACAGTCGAAAGATTTGCATGCCCGTTTCATACCGATAGTATTCTGTTATTTTTATATTGTTGTTTGCTTGATAAAGATAGATAATTTTTTTGTCAAACTTCATCTTGAGGCTCTTTTAAACAATTTTTATACGCTTTTATTGTTTCTTTTAACCCCAGATAGAGTGCGTCGCTGATGAGCGAATGCCCGATGGAAACCTCTTTTAACCAAGGGATGTTGATGTACAGATAATGAAGATTCGTCAGATTCAGATCGTGTCCCGCATTTACTCCCAAGCCGAGATTTTTTTGCCAAAACGGCGGCTTCAACAAAGGGTGCGACCGCTTTTTCCTTGTTGACGCTAAATTCTTCCGCATAGGAACCGGTGTATAATTCGACGCGATCCGTGCCTATTTGTGATGCCATGCGTATTCTTTCGAGATTGGGATCTACAAAGATGGAGGTGCGCACTCCAATGGACTGAAATTCACCGACAATATCCGTTAGAAAATCTTTATGGATAATAGTATCCCATCCTGCATTGGAAGTGATGGCATCGTGAGTGTCGGGCACGAGCGTGACTTGTGTGGGTCTGATTTTTTTGATAAGTGAGATAAATTCGGGAGTTGGATTTCCCTCGATATTGAATTCCGTATTTACCTTCGCTTGCAAATCAAAAACATCGGTATAACGGATGTGCCGTTGATCGGGGCGAGGGTGAACGGTGATCCCGTCTGCCCCGAAAAGCTGACAGTCCATAGCCACCCGTACCACGTCGGGGATGTTTCCCCCGCGTGAGTTCCTCAGCGTAGCTATTTTGTTTATATTTACACTTAGTTTTACCATATAAATTAATTACCAAATAAAATTATTCCAAAGTAGTGAATTCTTGCGGGAAATTAGGTGAAGAAAAAATAAAACATTCCTTCGGAAGCACTAATACGCAAAATTTTCCCATCTTTGTAAAACGAACTTTTTCGTTAAGCTACATGAGTAAAAGGAAATTGTTATTTACTTTTGCCATAGCGAGAAAAAGTCTACATTTCTTGAACTATTTCATTAAGCGAGTGCAGAGCAAATTTATTTACTTTGCCGAGCGCAGAAATAGTCCAATTTTAATGAACGTTTTCGTTAAGCAATGCAAGCAGAGGACAGATTCATTTCGACTGTGCTATTGCGGGAAAAAGTCTGAAAGAAAACGACTGAATTTAAATAGTAAAATAAAATTCAACACAAAAGTAATACGAAATAACCGTTTTACGTAATGTCAGACAAAGAATTTATCAAAAATCAGGTGGAAAAGTTCTCATCTCCCCTTACTCCCAAGCAGTTCACGGAGCTATCGGAAGCGGAGAACTCCCTTATCATTCTGGAAGTTCCACCGAAAGATTATACACTCACGGAGATAGCCCGGATTGTAGAGAGCAATAATGCGCATGTAATGGCTCTTTCCCTTATGCCAATCTCCGGCGGAGCCGTTTTGTTGGTTTCGTTAAAGCTGGATGTGGATGATCTTACGTCTGTTTTAAGGAGTTTTGAGCGATTCAACTATAACGTGGTGTACTATTTTATGAAGGAGGGAGAGGTAACCGACACGCAGAAAAAACGGTTGGATGAGTTGTTGTATTACCTGGAAATGTAGGGCCTCTATAAGGAAAACGGCTTTAAACACCTATATTACGTGCATAGGAACATTCCACATGGTAACGACGGTTACAGCGCAACGTGCATATGAATCTTCCACCTAACAATGACGGTTATAGCGAAACGGAAATGTTCTACAATACAGAAGAAAAAAATAATAAAATCGTATGAAGTTTGCTCTATTTGGAAGTATGTTCCCCGACAGAACCGCGAGGGCCGAGGAACAGATATGCGGGGTTTGCGTTGCCATTATAAAGTACGGGGGGGAATTGTACCTGCCCGAAAACTTTTTCCTTACCCTGCCCGGACATATTCAGCATAGGGTAGGACCTTTTTGTGAGCTGGTGGAGACATTGCCGGCTGTGGATATTGTTGTAAGTGTCGGCGGCGACGGAACGTTCTTACGTACAGCTGCCACCGTAGGCGATTCGGAAATACCTATATTGGGTATCAACACCGGGCGGTTGGGTTTTCTCGCGGCTATTAACTATGCCGACGTGGAAGAAACGCTGCAAGAGGTGATGAGTGATGCCTATACAGTGGAGGAACGCACTCTGTTGAAGATGACTACCGATGAAACATTTCCTCCTGATTACTTTAATTCGCATGCGCTCAACGAGGTGGCTATTCTTAAACAGGATACAGCCTCTATGCTCTCCATTCATGCCTACATCAACAACGACTATCTGACTTCCTATCAGGCCGACGGCCTTGTGCTCTCTACGCCTACGGGCTCGACCGCCTATTCATTAAGTATCGGCGGCTCCATCTTGTCGCCCGGCACACCCAGTATCATCCTTTCGGCCATAGCCCCTCACAATTTAACGTCGCGGTCGCTCGTCGTGGATGATAGAAGCATCATTTCACTGAAAGTGGAAAGCCGTAGCCACATGTTTCTCGTATCGGTCGACGGACAATCGCGTGTGTTGGACGAAACCGTGAGCATCCATGTGAGAAAAGCGGGTTACACGCTGCGCGTGGTGAAAAGGATAGGACATACCTTCTACGAAACGCTTCGCGATAAACTGATGTGGGGGGCGGATGTGAGAAAGCAGCAAAAATAAAAGCGAGACCTTGCGGCCCCGCTTCTTTTATATGTATTCATCTACATTACCGGTTCGATTTCAATCGGTGTAATGCGTAGGAAATTCATTTTAATATCTGTAAGTTCCTCTTGTTCCCCTCTCTTTAACGGCGGGATACGTCGAAAAATCATTCCTCTTCCTCTTCCTCGATCTCCTCTACAAACTCCTTCTCCGGTTTGTCCTCCTCAAAGGGTAAATATTTGTCGAGCCCCAGGATGAGCAGGTAAAAAACGGCCATAAAAACAAAAATCCCGGCCATTCCGATTCCTGCAATAAACAAAGCGTTTTGTACTGTTGGCGTCATATTATTTTTGTTTTAAGCGAATAAAGGAACCAGTGTTAATATAATACCTCCGGCAACCACCGAACCTATTTGTCCGCCCACGTTTGCGCTGATGGCAGGCATAAGCAGATAGTTGTACGGATCTTCTTTTTGGCCCATCTGATGAATCACGCGCGCCGACATCGGGAATGCCGATATACCGCATGCGCCAACCATCGGGTTTATTTTGTTGCCCTCCTTGCGGAACAGGTTCAGGAACTTCGCGAAGATAACCCCGCCGAAGGTGTCGAACACAAAGGCGAACAATCCGAGAGCGATAATCAGGAGCGTATCTACCCTGATAAAACGGTCGGCCGTCATGGTGCTCGCAATGGTAATACCGAGCAGCAATGTGACCAAACTAGCCAATTCGTTCTGTGCCGATAGCGACAATTTATTCAATACGCCGCATTCGCGCACCAGATTACCGAACATTAAGAATCCGATCAATGCAATGGACGAAGGGGCAATGATGCCGGCAGCAACCGTAACCACGATAGGGAAAGCGATAAGTGCTTTCTTCGATATCCTCTTGTTGGAGTCGCTGGTCATCCGTATCAGTCGTTCTTTTCTCGAAGTCAGCAGCCTGATAACCGGCGGCTGAATGATGGGAACCAGCGCCATATAAGAATAAGCAGCTACTGAAATCGGTCCTAACAAATTAGGTGCAAAGCGCGAAGCCACCACTATGGATGTAGGGCCGTCCGCCGCACCGATGATACCAATAGAGGCTGCCTCCCTTAAGTCGTACCCCAGCAGCGATGCAAGCACCATCGTGAGGAAGATGCCGAACTGCGCCGCCGCGCCAAACAGCAATAACGACGGATTTCGGAACAAGGGCGAGAAATCGATCATCGCCCCGATGGCGATAAAGATAAGCAACGGGAAGATCTCCGTTGCGATACCTGCCTCAAAAAAGACATTGAGAACGCCTTCAACGGCCTGCCCCGTTGCCGGGTCGATCTGCGTGAGGGCCGACGATAGGGGGATATTCACCAAGATGGCGCCAAATCCCATCGGCAGCAACAGTGTCGGTTCGTAGTTTTTAGCAATAGCCAAATAGATAAGGGTAATCCCTACAGCTATCATTATCAAATGTTGCCATGTCATGCCTGCAATAGCAGGCATCAGTTGTTCTAAACCCATAAATGTATAATTTTTTTACTCCCAATAATTTTATCCAACTATAGTAAGCAGCTCTGCTCCTTCCATTACGGAATCACCTTTTCTCACTTTAATATCTGTAATACTGCCATTTCTGTCGGCTATGATATTGTTCTCCATCTTCATAGCTTCCAGAATAATCAGTTTTTGCCCTTTTTTAACCTGGTCGCCTACGTTACAGGATATTTCAAGTATGATACCCGGCAGGGGCGATTTTAATGAGCTTGAACTGGTACCCGCGGCTTGTTTTGTAACGGGAGTTTTTGTTCCCGGCTGAGCTGTACCCGCTTGGGCCGGTTTTTTGAAAGCGGTAGTCATCTGTTTTTTTGCAACTTTTCCTAGTTCGACAGTGTAAGGCGTACCGTTTACCTCCACTTCCGCAACATCGTCGTTCATTTCGTTAATGACCACGTTGAAGAGGTTACCATTGATTTTGTATTTGTATTGCTTCATTTTAGTAATTAATTAATTTTGTACACATGGTTTTTTTATCTGCGCGGAAGTTCTCTCAATCCGTAGAATTTAGAACTCCAGGGAGAATAGTTTTTGCTGATCTTGTTAAATGTGAGGATGGTATGTTCGAAATCGTGAACATTGCTTTGTTCTTCGTGCAGAGCCATGAAAATGGCGGTCAGCACTTCACCCGGTATTCTGTCGGAGACTGTTGCTCTTTCCGTTGTACCGGTTACCGCACTTTCTCTTCTTTTCTGGGTGTTTTTTGCAGAAGTTCTGCTTATAACCCTGAACACAAAGTAAAGAAGAACAAGGGCAATAAATACTACTAATAGTGTTATAATTGTCATAGATACTCCAAATTTATCGTGTGATGGAACTTTCCAACTTTTTCGTTCTTGTCTAGCGTAAAATTATTTGTACCGGGCGTACCCCTCATGCGCCGGGTTGACAGGTGGGGTAACCTCAACACACAGGGGGAAGTTGCCCTTTAGAATAAGGATATGGCTACTTTATTTAAAATAGCTATTCTCCTTACTCTTATAGCGGCATATTGTCATGCTTTTTAGGCGGATTTTGCAGTTTCTTCGTTTGCAATTGCTCTAAGGCACGAATAATGCGGAAGCGGGTATTACGAGGCTCAATAATATCGTCGATATATCCGTAACGCGCTGCAACATAGGGATTGGTAAACAGTTCATTATATTCTTTTTTCTTCTCGTCCAACACTGCGGCTAATTTTTCCGGATCTTTTTCGGCAGTGATCTCTTTGCTGTAGAGCACTTCTACCGCACCGTCTGCACCCATTACTGCTATTTCTGCAGTGGGCCAGGCGTAGTTGATATCGCCTCTGAGCTGTTTGCAGCTCATGACAATATGCGCGCCTCCATATGATTTACGCAGGGTAATGGTTACTTTAGGAACGGTAGATTCGCCGTAAGCATACAGCAGTTTGGCTCCATGTGTGATGACGCCGCCATACTCCTGTCCTGTTCCGGGAAGGAAACCGGGAACATCAACCAATGAAACGATGGGGATATTGAAGGCATCGCAGAAACGGACAAAACGAGCCGCTTTACGTGAAGCGTTGCTGTCGAGTACGCCTGCAAGATATTTCGGCTGGTTTGCGACAATACCTACCGACTGACCGTTAAAGCGGGCAAATCCCACAATGATGTTCCTGGCATAGTCGGCATGTACTTCAAGGAACTCGCCGCTGTCGATCACAGCTCCAATTACCTCATACATATCGTAAGGCTTGTTAGGGCTGTCGGGAATGATATCATTCAGTGCGTCTTCCAATCTGTCGATGGGGTCGTCAGTCGGATATACGGGAGCTTCTTCCAGATTGTTCTGGGGGATAAAGCCGAGTAACCTGCGAATAAGGAGCATGCCTTCTTTCTCCGATTCAACCGAGAATTGTGAAACACCCGATTTGGTGGTGTGAACCGATGCCCCACCCAGATTCTCTTGCGTAACATCTTCTCCTGTTACTGTTTTTACCACTTTAGGACCGGTAAGAAACATGTATGAAGTACCTTGAGTCATTATAATGAAGTCGGTGAGGGCGGGAGAGTAAACCGCTCCGCCGGCACAAGGGCCAAAAATCCCCGATATTTGAGGAATCACTCCCGATGCCAATATGTTGCGTTGGAATATTTCGGCATAACCGGCCAACGCGTTGATACCTTCTTGAATACGTGCCCCTCCCGAGTCGTTGATACCGATGAGCGGTGCGCCCATTTTCATCGCCTGATCCATTACTTTACAAATCTTTTGCGCATGCATCTCAGATAAGGACCCGCCCGAAACGGTGAAGTCTTGTGCAAAAATATATACCAAACGGCCTTCGATGGTGCCGTATCCGGTTACTACACCGTCGCCCAGGAATATGGTCTTTTCCATGCCGAAGTTATGACTGCGGTGTTCCACGAACATATCGAATTCTTCGAAACTCCCGGTATCCAAAAGCATGGCGATACGTTCACGCGCCGTGTATTTTCCTTTCAGGTGTTGCGATTCGATTCTTTTCTCGCCACCACCTAAGCGAGCTTTCTCACGTAGATGAATAAGCTCTTTCACTTTTTCGAGTTGGTTGCTCATATCAAATATTGTTATTATGTAATGTATGAATTTTCTTACTGATTAGAACCGTTTTACGGGGTCGACCGGAATTATTCGGGATGTTCACAAAGCTCGGTGAGTACGCTTCCGGTAGATTTCGGGTGCAGGAAAGCGATTCGTAATCCCTCGGCACCGGCACGTGCCTGTTGGTCGATGAGGCGCACCCCTTTTGCTTCCACTTCCCTTAATGCGTCATTTACGTTTTTCGTTGCATAGGCAATGTGATGGATGCCTTCCCCTCTTTTCTCAATGAATTTGGCTACGGTGCTCTCTTCGCTGGTCGGCTCGAGAAGCTCTAACTTGGTTTGACCGACCATAAAGAACGCCGTTTTTACTTTTTGATCTTCAACGGTCTCGATGTTATAGCATTTTAAACCTAAAACACCTTCATAGTAAGGAAGTTGTTCCTCAATGCTTTTTACTGCGATGCCAATGTGTTCTATGTGTGTAATATCCATATATAAACTTGATTTTTTTGAGTTTAAGGTACAAAAGTACTTATTTCGATCTTAGAAATGAATAAAAAACGAACATTTCTTCTTTTAAATTGAAAAAATGAAATATCGCTAAATAGAGGAGATGCGCAACACTTCCAGCAACTCCTCGCTAATTTCCCGATCCTTCTTTATGGCTCTCTTGAACGGAACGTAATCGATTTCATTTTCGCGGATACCGATCATCACATTCCGCTGATTCTCCAAAAGGGCCTGAATGGCGGCGATGCCCATACGGCTTGCTAAAATGCGGTCTTGTGCCGTTGGCGATCCGCCGCGCTGCAAGTGACCGAGGATAGAGACGCGGACGTCGTATTGCGGATACTCTGTTTTTACGCGTTCGGCTAATTTGATGGCTCCTCCGGTTACTTCACTTTCGGTGACGAGCACCATGCTGCTGTTTTTCGATTTTCGGAAACCCTGTTCGATGAGTTCGCCCAATTGGTCTTTCTCAATGCTTATTTCGGGGATGATGGCTGCTTCCGCTCCCGAGGCGATGGCGCTGTTGAGTGCCAGATAACCGCAGTTACGTCCCATCACCTCCACAAAAAACAGACGCTCATGCGAAGTGGCCGTATCGCGTATTTTATCCATTGATTGCATGATGGTGTTTAGCGCCGTATCATAACCGATGGTGGTATCGGTGCCGTTAAGATCATTGTCTATGGTTCCGGGGAGTCCCACCACGGGAATATTGAACTCGTTGGCAAAAATTCCTGCTCCGGTCAGTGAACCGTCGCCTCCAATAACTACCAGTGCCTCAATACCGTGTTTCTGCATGTTCTCATAGGCAAGCTTACGGCCCTCTACCGTCATGAACTCAAGCGACCGTGCTGTTTTCAGCATGGTGCCTCCTTGTTGGATGATATTGCTCACACTGTTGGTTTTAAACTCTTCTATCTCATTACAGATCAGGCCTTTGAAGCCCCTGTAAATGCCATAGACACGCATGCCGTTGAATATTCCCGCACGCGTTACCGCACGAATGGCGGCATTCATGCCCGGCGCATCGCCCCCGGAAGTGAGGACGCCTACGCTTTGTATGTTTGAGTCCATAATTGAAATAATTCTCTTTGAAAATTTGTCGGTTCTCTACCCAGGTTCCCTTAAAAACAATAAGATGCAAAGATATGTTTTTTTACCGATGCCGCAAAAAAAAGCTGCTTAAAAAGCAGCTTTTTCAATTGTCATATGAGGTCTCAACTTTGTGATGTTTTCAGCCACGGCTTCCATTTGCCACATAGGAGTGGAGGTGGCTCCGCAAATGCCAATGCGTATATTGTCTTTGAGGAGTGCCGGATCAATCTCCTCCGGGGAATGGATAAGGTATGAATTGGGATTCTTCTTTTTGCACTCGGCAAACAATACTTTCCCGTTGGAACTCTTTTCGCCGGCAATGAAAAAGATGAGATCGTGATTTTCCGCAAACTCCTGCATATTGGGTACACGGTTCGAGACCTGACGGCAGATGGTATCATAAAAATCAAACGTGGCACCATCTTTCATGCGTACCCTAATCATTTCGCCTACTTCGTGAAAACCGTCGAGCGGTTTGGTGGTTTGGGAAAACAGGCTGATATCTCGGGAAAAATCCAGTTTCTCAATCTCATCTTTGCTTTCTATTACGATGGCCGACTCATCTGTTTGCCCCAGCAACCCGTTCACTTCGGCATGTCCTTTTTTGCCGAAAATAACAATTTGGGCATCGTCGTTTGTGCGGAGGGTAAATTTCTTTTTGATTTTTTTCTGTAATCCCAGTACCACCGGGCACGACGCGTCGATAATTTCTATGTTGTTTTGTTTGGCAATTTCGTATGTGCTGGGCGGTTCGCCATGAGCGCGAAGCAGTACCCGTACGTTTTTCAGTTGCTTAAATTGCTCATGATTGATGGTAATCAATCCCATTTTTTCCAGACGTTCCACTTCTATGTTGTTGTGCACAATGTCACCCAAACAATAGAGTGTACCTCCTTTCTGCAGTTCTTCCTCCGCTTTGGTAATGGCTTTTGCCACACCGAAACAGCATCCCGACTGCTTATCGATTTCAATTCTACTCATTTTCTGTTGTGATTTTGTTAAACATGTTCAGAGCCCATTGTAATTGCTCCTCAATCCCAATGTGAGAATTATCCAGTTCGAAGGCGTCACCTGCTTTGCATAACGGGCTTTCTGCACGGGTGGTATCACGCAGGTCGCGCTCTTTCACATTGGCCAGAACATCCCCGTACGACGGATTCTCTCCTTGGGCTCTCATTTCGTCGAAACGGCGTTGTGCCCGTACTTCGGGCGAGGCGGAGAGAAATAATTTCAGTTCGGCATCGGGGAAAACAACCGTTCCTATATCGCGGCCATCCATTACCACCCCTTTTTCTTTTCCCATCTCCTGTTGCTGACGGACCAGCTCTTTGCGCACAAATCCGAGCGTACTCACGCGGCTTGCGCCGTTGGCTGCCTCCAGTGTGCGGATCTCCCGTTCCACATTTTCTCCGTTGAGGTAGGTTTCCTGTTGTCCCAGCGTATTGGTCCTGAACGAAATACGGATATCGGCAATATGCTCTTTCAATTGTTCCTCATCCATCATCGTTTCGGTTATCCAACCGTTGCGGAGGGCGTATAAGGCTACCGCCCTATACATTGCTCCGCTGTCGATATAAATGTATCCCAGATGCTTGGCCAATCCTTTGGCAATCGTACTTTTGCCGCAAGACGAGAAACCGTCAACGGCGATATTTATCTTTTTTGTGTGCATATACAATGTTCACTAACTGCATTAACAATGCACAAAGATAGAATGTTTTTTCCGGATGAAGATTTAACAGATGTAAATGCCTGTTTTATCGTTCCTCCTCTGCTTCAGCCTCCGCTTCCAAATCTATACCTTCTTCTTCTATTTCTTCATCAAACATTTTTTTTGCAGGAATTAATTTCGATAAGATAATTGAAAAAAATAAAGTAGCGAGAATGACCACTAATGAGAACCATGAATTGGATGCGAAGAAATTGCTTACTGCCGGTACGGAACTAAGTAACATTTTAGCGCCGATAAAGAAAAGAATAATGCTAATGCCGTATTTCAGGAAACGGAACATACTCACGATACCGCGCAACGCGAAGAACAGCGATATAAGGCCCATTACGGCAAATACATTCGAGGTAATAGCCAGAAACTGCTCTTCAGCTGCCGTAAGCACATTCTCCGCCCCTTCCATGATAACACCTATAATCGCCGGAATAGAGTCTATAGCGAAAACGATATCGGTTGTACCAATAATCAATAATGTCAAGAACATATTCGTAATATGCCTCTTTCCGTTTATTTTTGTGAAAAAATGGGGAGTATGTAAATCAGGATCAACATGGAACAACTTTATAGCTCCTTTATATAGAAAATTCTGTTTCGGATCAACAGTGCCTCCATCCTTTGTAAACAGCATTTTATAACTTGTAAAGACCAAAACAGCACCCAGTATATACAAGATCCAGTGGAAACGCTGCACGAGTTCCATCCCTACCAGGATAAATAGAATACGGAGTACAATGGCTATCAGTATACCGAGTTTCAATAGTTTGGGCTGGTTTTGTTGATTAACACCCATCACTGAGAAGATCAGAATAAAGACAAACAGATTGTCCACCGATAACGAGTATTCCGTAAAGTATCCGGAAATAAATTTAACCGCCATGACCGGCGCCGTTCTTACAGAATTGCCCGGGTTTTGCGGAAAGAACAGGTAGATAGCCAATCCGAAAAGCAAGGCGATAGTTATCCATAACCCTGTCCACATAAGGGATTCCTTGACACTTATTGTTCCTTTCCTGTGATCTGTTACATAAAAATCGATGGCATAGACAATAATAAAAGTTACAACAAAAGCAACCCAAAAAATAATCATTGTGTTCATAAAAAAAGTTCATTAAAATTAAGCGTTTTCCGCAATGGCATATTCAACACGATTCGTTGTTTTGAAGTTTATTCTACTTTTTCTTTTCAGACTATTTGAGTCGCTTGCTCCTCGATTGGTAATTCTCGCTATGACATAGTCCAAACAAGTTTGTCCTCTGTTCATTTAGCTTATCGAAATAGTTCTGCGCCCGGCAAAGTCCAAACAAGTTTGTCTTTGCTCTTGCTAACGAAAAAGTTCCCGCAACGGCATAATGCAAATAAATTTGCCTTCTGCACATTGCTTACCGAAAACATTCAGGTAAACTTACCTTTTGCTTATATTCCATAACGAAATATTCCTTATAGTTAGTTATTTAAGAATTTCAAGCGTTGTCTAAATAAATTAATCAAACGAAACAGCATACCTCCCCGCACACCTTTTTTGTGTTAAATGTCTGATAATCATAGAAATAATAAAGTGTGTAAGAAAATAAAATGAGCGCGACAAAGGTACAATAATAATTTCATAGATAAAAGATAGTATTGGAATGATTTTTTAAGAAAATTGTGAAATTAGTCACACCCGCAACAAGGCACGGAATCCTCTGGTGCTGTAATACGATTGTGCACCATTGTGATACACGAAAACCCTGCCATAGCGAAAATCGGCAAAAAGGGCGCCGCCAAGTTTCCTTATTTCCGGAGGAGTTTTTATCCAACTTGATGTTTTTGTATCGAAATCGCCCTCCTCCTGCAACTCGTGGTATTGCTCCTCCGTCAGTAATTCGACGCCCATGGCGGCAGCCATATCCATTGCACTGGTTTCCGGTTTATGTTCTTTTCTCGATTCCAGTGCTTCACGGTCGTAACACACGCTTCTGCGGCCGGCCGGTGTTTCTGCGGAGCAGTCGAAAAAAAGATACTCTCCCGTTTTTTTATCGCGGCCCATCACATTCGGTTCGCCGCCGGTTTTTTCCATCTCATAGAGGGACCACAGTTTTTCTTGATCCTTTTCCAGTTTTGCCTGTATGGTGCTCCATTCAAGGCCTTTGTGACGATGACTGTTCTTGTCGAACCGGGTTTTTACATTGAGAAGCAAGGCAACACACTGTTCTTGCGATATCTCTTTTTTGGATTTCGTTGTCATACGATGAATTTTTTAAATAACATTGTTTGCAAAGATACATACCTTGATTGAAACTTAAAGGTTAAAACAAAAAAACAGCCCGAAAGCTGTTCTTTAACGTTTTTGTTTTCTGAAACCGTTACTCTTCCCGGAAGTTCGGATACATATAGTCCGTTGCAGGAACAAATGTCTCCTTGATGGTCTGCGGCGATACCCAACGCAGAAGGTTGAAGATGGACCCGGCTTTGTCGTTGGTCCCCGATGCGCGGCCACCGCCAAACGGTTGTTGATCCACAACGGCTCCGGTGGGTTTGTCGTTGATATAGAAATTACCGGCGGTGTGCGTCAGACGTGTCGTCAATTTCTCGATACGAACTCTGTCGGAAGAGAAAATGGCTCCTGTCAGTGCGTAGTCGGTTGTCGTGTCGAGAATATCCAATGTTTCGTCGAGTTTTTTCGGGTCGTACACATAGACGGTCAGTACGGGGCCGAAAAGTTCTTCCTTCATGGTGATATAATCGGGTTTCTTTGCCAGAATAACGGTCGGATAAATATAATACCCTTTCGATTTGTCGTATGTGCCCCCGCACACGATTTCGGCATCAGGCGACTGTTTGGCGTCGTCGATGGCTTTCGCCAGTTTGTCGAACGACTCTTCATCGATCACAGCATTCACGAAATTACTGAAATCTTCCACCACTCCGGTTTTTATCTTGGCGAGATCATCGTTCAGATACTTCTTCACGTCATCCCAGATCGGTGAGGGGATATAGGCGCGCGATGCCGCCGAACATTTCTGCCCCTGATATTCAAAAGCACCGCGTGTGAGCGCTGTAGCCACCTGCCTGGCGTCGGCGGTTTCATCGGCAAACACGTAGTCTTTTCCTCCCGTCTCTCCCACAATACGGGGGTATGACTTGTACTTCGGGATATTTATGGCAATGGTTTTCCACATACCGTTAAACACAGCAGTGGAGCCGGTGAAGTGCAATCCGGCAAAATCGTGATGGTTGAAAATCACGTCAGCGGCTTCCTTTCCGCCTGCGTATACGAGATTGATCACGCCATCGGGCAATCCGGCCTCCTGCAACACCTTCATGATGAGATGCGCGGAGTATATAGCGGTTTTCGAAGGTTTCCACACTACGGTGTTGCCCATCAGCGCGGGCGCGCCGCCCAGATTTCCGGCAATGGATGTGAAGTTGAATGGTGTGAGTGCGAAAATAAATCCTTCGAGCGGACGCCATATCGTGCGGTTCCATATACCGGGAGAGGAGTTGGGTTGCATGGCGTATATTTCGTACATATTTTTCACATTGAAGCGGTAGAAATCCACCAGTTCGCACACCGCATCTATTTCGGATTGAAACGCGTTCTTCGATTGTCCGATCATGGTTACGGCATTGAACTCGGCGCGGTAGGGCCCGGCAATCAGTTCGGCGGCCTTCAGAAAGATAGCAGCGCGGCTTTCCCAATGCATCGCTTCCCAGGCGGGTTTGGCTTTCAATGATGCATCGATTGCCGCTTGTACGTGTGTTTTATCGCCTTGATGGTAATACCCCAGCAGATATTGATGATCGTGCGGCGGACGAATATCCTGTAAATTGTTTGTGCGCACCTCTTTTCCACCGATAATCATCGGCAGATCGAGGCCGCCTTTATTCAGTTCGGCCAATTTCAATTTCAGCGCTTCCCGTTCGGGTGATCCCGGAGCATAACTCTTAATAGGTTCATTCTTTACTTCGGGTAATTTGTAAACTCCTTTTGGCATGGGTTTGTTTGTTTTTGTGAGGTTTATATTAAAAAATAGTCCGTTGAATTTTCATTTAAATCGCTGCTATGCAATTAAATAAATAGTAAAAATCCAATTAAATACAGGGTGTTGTAAATCAACACATTATTATAATTCTTATGGAAATTTACCGTACTATTGTTCAAACGTGGAACAAATTTACCCAAAAAAAGTTTTCATTTTACGTTTTGGCGGAAAGATTTGAGAAGAAAGGCGAGCAAACAATAAAAATAAAAAGAATTATTGTTATTTTTGCGCTTCCCTGATACTTTTATAAAACGCATGCAATCAGAAAAAACAACTTTTATCGATTTCGAAAATTCGGAAATTGCTTTTCGTGGTCAATCCAATTCGAACCTGAGACAAGCTTATCGGCTTTTCAGAGTAATGAACAACCAATCGCTGGTGAAAATCGGCAAGCATCTGGTGAATTTCGCTTTTGCCGTTCATTTTCCGGTGAAAGGTATTTTACGAAATACCATTTACAAGCATTTCGTTGGCGGAATGTCTATTGAGGATTGTAGCAAAACGATCGCCCGGCTTGCAAAACGCAACGTTGACTCGATTCTGGATTATGCGCAGGAAGGCGAGGAATCGGACGAGGTATTCGATGCCACCTGCAAGGAGGTGATACGCACCGTAGAATTTGCACAAAATAATAAAAACGTGCCGTTCAGTGTGTTTAAAATAACAGGCGTCGCGCGTTTCGATTTGTTGGTGAAGGTGAGTGAAAACGAACCTCTCACGGAGGAAGAAGCTGCCGAATTTAAACGTGCGGAAGATAGGATAAATGCTATTTTTAAACGGGGGTTTGAGCTGAATGTTCCTATTCTCATCGATGCGGAAGAGACATGGATACAACCTGTACTGGATGATATGGTAATGAAGCTGATGGCAAAATACAACACAGAAAAAGCGATTGTGCAGAACACGTATCAAATGTACCGTCACGACAGCATCGAGCGTTTAAAACAGCACCACCGAATGGCATTGGAGGGCGGGTTTAAATTCGGCCTGAAAATTGTTCGCGGAGCCTATATGGAAAAAGAGCGTGCCCGTGCTGCCGAAAAGGGATATCCATCTCCCATCCAACCCGATAAACCGGCAACCGACCACGATTTCGATGCCATCATACACTATTTGATGGACAATCTGGACACCATCGAATTTATGGTTTCCACGCACAATGAAAAGAGTTCTTTGTTATTGGCCGAACTGATTGATGAGTACAAATTGCCGAGAAACCATCCGGGAATTTATTTTTCCCAATTGTACGGGATGAGCGACCATATTACGTACAATCTTGCCGAAAAAGGATATAATGTGGCGAAATATGTTCCGTACGGCGAGGTGAAAACCATGATGCCTTACCTGTTTCGCAGGGCCGAAGAAAATTCATCGGTAAAAGGACAGTCGAGCCGCGAGCTGAAGCTGATTAAAGCGGAAATCAGACGAAGGAACTATTTCGGTAAGTAAGGAGCAGAGATCCATCACTTAACTTCCCAAACATTGGACGAGCTGAGCAGAAATTCCGAAAATGACTTTTTCGGGGTTTTCTGCTGCACTTCTTCTATCTGTTTTTCGTAATCTCTTTCGTATGAAGGCTCGTCCACACTGCGGATAACACCCAATGCAACAGGGAGCCCGTCATTGGTATCCATTAGCGCGAGTTTCATGTGCAGTGTGCTGTCTTTGACAGTGGCATCGTGTACCAATACATCGTCGAGGGTGTATCCGTCTTCTCCGAGGGTAACCGCTTTCAGGTTCCACCCATCGAGTACGATTCCTTTGTTCTCTTCCATCCCGAAAATCATTTTTTCGCCGTGTTTAAGAATCACGGTGTTGTCGGCTTTCCAGGTACGGTCGCTTATTTTATTGTGAATACCATCGTTGAAAATGACACAGTTTTGCAGCACCTCTACCACCGAAGTTCCTTTATGGCGGGCAGCTTCTACCATCACGTCCACCTGATTCTTCATATCCACATCGATGGCGCGGGCAAAGAAGGTACCTCTTGCTCCGAAGCACAGTTCCGCCGGCCGGAACGGATCTTCTACGGTTCCGAAAGGCGATGATTTGGAAACGAATCCCCTGTCGGAGGTGGGAGAGTATTGTCCTTTTGTGAGTCCGTAGATTTTGTTGTTGAAAAGAAGAATATTGATGTCCACGTTCCGGCGGATGGAGTGGATGAAATGATTTCCTCCGATAGCCAGCGAGTCACCGTCGCCCGTAGCAACCCATACGCTCAGGTTCGGGTTGGCTACTTTCACGCCCGTGGCAATGGCTGCCGCACGGCCGTGAATGCTGTGAAAACCGTATGTGTTCATGTAATAGGGCAAACGCGATGAACATCCGATGCCGGAAATAACCGCTGTTTCATGCGGCTCCACATTCAGTTCCGCCAATGCTTTGTGAAGGCAGGTCAGGATGGCATAGTCGCCACAACCCGGGCACCAACGCACGGGGTTTTCGCTTTTATAATCTTTCGGCAGATATTTCCGGTATTTTATTTCTGTTGCATCCATACTTATTTTCCCTCCATAATTTTAGTAAATTCCTCCACCAGTTCGCTGATCTTGAATGGTTGGCCTTCCACCCTGTTGAATGTGCGGATATTTTTCAGTTCCTGAAACTTGGCACTCAGATAAGCGGCAAACTGACCGTTGTTTTGTTCCGCCACAATCACTTTCTTGTATTTTTTCAACACATCGTAGGTGTTCTTCGGCAGCGGAGAGATATGCCTGAAATGGGTGAATGCTATTTTCTTTCCGTTGGCACGGATGCGCAGCGATGCCTCCAGCAAGTGCCCGTATGTTCCACCCCATCCCACAATCAGCGTATCGGCATTTATGTCGCCTGTAACCTCCTGCTTGGGAATGAAATCGGCAATCTTCTCAATCTTATTCTTGCGGATATTCACCATGTATTGATGATTATCGGGATTCGATGAGATGACACCGGTAAGCTGGTCTTTTTCCAGTCCGCCAATGCGGTGCATATAACGGGGTGTTCCGGGTACGCCCCAATATCTGACAAGCGTTTCTCCGTCGCGAAGGAACGGTTTCCACTCTCCGGCATCTCCGTTGAAATGGTTTTGCACGTAGGGCGGATTGATTTCGGGATAGTCGTTCATATCGGGAATTTTCCATGCCGATGAACCGTTGGCGATATAACCGTCGGTCAGCAAGATAACGGGCGTCATGTGTTCCAGCGCTATTTTCGAAGCTTCGAAAGCGCTCTCAAAACAATCTGTGGGCGATGTCGCCGCGATCACGACCAGCGGGCTTTCCCCGTTTCGTCCGTACAGTGCCTGTAACAGGTCGGTTTGCTCGCTTTTGGTGGGCATTCCTGTAGAAGGTCCGCTGCGTTGCACATCAATTACCACCAGAGGTAGTTCTGTCATTACTGCCAGTCCCAGCGCTTCGCTTTTCAGTGACAGACCGGGCCCGGAAGTGGAAGTAGCAGCCAGGCAACCCGCAAAACTTGCTCCGATGGCAGAAGTGATACCCCCAATCTCGTCTTCCATCTGTATGGCTTTCACTCCGAAATCTTTTCTTTTGGATAATTCCTGAAGAATATCGGTCGCGGGTGTAATGGGATAGGAGCCGAGAAACAGTTGAACACCCGCTTTCTCGGCAGCGGCGATGAGTCCGTAAGCAGTAGCGGTGTTTCCGTTTACATCCGTGTAAAAACCTTTACTCGCCTCAATGGCATCGATGCGATAGGTGGAGGCGGTGAGGTGTATGTTGTTGCCGTAGTTAAAACCGTCGGTAAGTGCTTTGATATTCGCCTTCACTAATGCGGGTTTTTTGGAGAATTTCTGCTCGAGCAGTTTATCGGCAATCTCCAGCGGCCTGTTGAAGAGCCAGCATACAATGCCCAGTGCGAACATGTTTTTGCTGCGAAGCTTATCCTTATTTTCGAGTCCCGATTCTTCCAACGAGTCTTTCGTCATCGATGTGATGGCTACACCTATCGGTTGCACGTGATCCAGATTGAGTTCGGCAAAAGGATCCAACGTTTTGAAAAGGGCTTTGTCTAAATCTTTCTTTTGAAACGAATCGGTGTCGTAGAGCACAATGGATCCTTTTTTCAGGAACTGTGCGTTTACTCTCAACGCGGCGGGGTTCATGGCGACAAGAACGTCTGTTTTATCGCCTGAATTGTACACATCTTTCGCCCCGATGCGTACCTGAAATCCCGAAACGCCGTGCAGCGATCCTTGCGGTGCGCGTATCTCGGCGGGATAATCGGGGAAAGTAGCAATTTCATTGCCGAAGATAGCCGATAATGTAGAGAATAATGTTCCCGACAACTGCATTCCGTCACCGGAATCGCCTGAAAAACGTATGGTTACCTGTGTAATGTCGGTTATGACCGTATTCGTTGGCATAATTTTATGTGGTTGTTGAATAGTTGTAATGTGTATGTAATGTTACGACTCTGCAAAGCAAACGTATTTGTTGATGTTTTTTAATTATATCGGTATCTCGCGCTAATATTCCCATCCCCCGTCTCACCAGGCGGAGTTAAAATGACGGATATACAGGCACAAATCTACCGCGGTTTCTGTACAACCGTAATGTGAAAATATTGTATGAAACGAGCATTGGAATCAATCCCATCCATGAACATGATTAAAAAGTCTTATGCGTTGATTCTTTGCCCTGAATGTCTACATTTATAATCGTATGAAATTATATGCAAAGTAATAAAAGAGTTACCGAAAAAGCAAATATTTCCGAAGGAAACGCGGAATCTATTTTTTTCAACGCTCCATGTGGAATCTCCCGGAATTTTATATGCTTGTTTTTATGGGAACAAACTGCCGAAGCGCTTGTCATTAATGAGGACGGAATATAACTCGTATGCCTTAGCGTAACTCCGGGCATGTACGGCGGCACCGCTGCTGATACGTTTCACACCCATCTGCTTGAGTTTCGAGAACGACGGCGTCTCGGGACGCAGGTAAACGTTGAGGGGGAGGTGAGTGCTTTGTACTACTATTTTTATCTCTTTATCGTCGGAAAGCAACGGTATGAATATACCGTCGGCACCGGCTTCTTCCAGTACCTTAATACGCTTCAATGTCTCATCTAAGGGGTTGCGCTGTTTGGTAACGTATGTATCGATGCGGACGTTGATGAAAAACTCCGATTTCTGTTCGGTCAGAAATGCACGTATTCCACGCACGATTTTCGCGAACTTTTCGATTTCCACCAATGCCCGTTTTTCGTTTTTTACCACAGAATCTTCTATATTGATGCCAGCCGCGCCCATTTTTACCAGCTCTTCGATATGCTCATTCACCTTGCCGATGCTTCTGCCGTAACCACCGTCTATATCCACCGACACGGGAACAGAAACCGATTTGATGACGCGGCTCACTACGAACAGCAGTTCATCGAAACTCATATCTTCACCGTCTTTATAACCGAGATTTTCGGCAATGGCGTGCCCGGAAATGCCTACGGCTTTATAACCTGCTTTTTCTGCCAGTTGCGCGCTTTTGGCGTCCCACACGTTACCGAGGATAAAGGGCTCGTCTCCGGAGTGCAGTTTTCTGAAATCGTTGATTTTTGACATATTTCTTTTCCTTGTTATTGTCCTTATTTTTCCTCCTTTGGAGGATGTTGGTTAGTAGTTTAACGCAGAATGACTGCTTATAGTTCAACAGGTTTATACCGGTTAGGTTCGGGTTGTTGCTGTAAACGGTTTCAACTAAGAGGTATAAATTACTTTCTCTCTATTCTTGCGCCCAACGCGTTCAACCGCGCATCGATCTGTTGATACCCGCGATCGATCTGGTCGATATTATGGATGGTGCTGATACCCTCGGCACTCATGGCGGCGATCAACAGCGAAATTCCCGCGCGGATATCAGGCGAAGTCATGGTCGTGCCTTTCAGATGGAAACGATTATCCAACCCTATCACGACGGCACGATGAGGGTCACACAAAATAATCTGCGCACCCATGTCTATCAGCTTATCCACGAAAAAGAGGCGGCTCTCGAACATCTTTTGATGAATCAACACACTTCCTTTGGCTTTGGTGGCGATCACCAGTATCACGCTCAGTAAATCGGGCGTAAGGCCCGGCCAGGGCGCGTCGGCGATGGTAAGGATGGACCCGTCGATAAACGATTCGATGGTGTAACTTTCCTGACGCGGGATATAGAGGTCGTCGCCCCGTTGTTCCACGGTGATACCCAACCGGCGGAAACTTTCGGGAATAATGCCGAGGTTGGCAACCGATGTCTCTTTTATCGTGATTTCCGACGCGGTCATTGCCGCCATACCGATGAAACTGCCTATTTCAATCATATCGGGCAGCAGGCGGTGGTGACATCCCGATAACTTCGTTACACCCTTTACCACTAATTTATTGGATCCTATCCCTTCTATTTTTGCTCCCATCCGCACCAACATGCGGCTCAACTGCTCCACATAGGGTTCGCAGGCGGCGTTGTAGATAGTGGTTTCACCATCGGCAAGCACTGCAGCCATCAGAAGGTTGGCGGTTCCGGTGACGGATGCCTCATCAAGCAGGATATAGTGTCCTTTCAATTGTTTGGCGGAGAGGGTGAAAAGTTGTTTTTCTTCGTTTACGATGAATTCGGCGCCGAGTTTCATCATGCCGTTGAAATGGGTATCCAGGCGTCGGCGTCCGATTTTATCACCCCCGGGTCTGGGCACGACCGCTTCCCCGTATCGTGCCAAAAGCGGACCGATGATCATGATGGACCCTCGCATCGAGGCACTTTTTTGCATGAAGTCGTCCGAATGAGTGTATGCCACATCGATGTTTTCAGCTTTGAACGAGTAGGTGTTCGTACTCTGTTTTTTCACAATGACACCCATGTCTCGGAGCAATGCGATGAGGTTGTTCACGTCCAGGATATCGGGGATGTTCTCGATAACGACCTCCTCCTGCGTGAGCAAAGTGGCACAAATGACCTGCAGAGCTTCATTTTTCGCGCCCTGAGGTGTGATGTTTCCGTTGAGGCTGTGTCCGCCTTCAATGATAAATGATGACATGTTTCGTTCCTTTGGGTTATTTGTACTTTAAAATATCCATACTTCCGGCTCCAGCATGATGCCGAACTGTCTCTCTACTTCGTGTTGCACTTCGTGCATAAAATCTACGATATCCTGCCCGTTTTCCGTGCCGTAGTTCACGATTACCAGCGAATGATGCTCGTATGTTCCCACCATTCCGCGGCGTTTGCCTTTGTATCCCGCTTTATCGATCAAAAAGGCGGCGGATGTTTTGAATTCGTTTTCCCCCACGGTGTAAACGGGGGCATCCACCAGTTTTAGCAGAAGCTTTTCTTTCTCGTCTTTCGTCAGAATGGGATTCTTAAAGAAGCTTCCGGCGTTGGGCAGCGTGGTAAAATCCGGCAGTTTCCGGGTGCGGATGCGGATGACGGCATCGCGGACTTGGGATAGAGTGGGGGTGGAAACGCCTTCTAGCTCGCGACTGAGGTCGATGTACTTTTCTTTGTACGAAAATGATTTGCTCAATTTGAAAGTAACCGACGTAATTACGTAACGGTACGTACGTTTAAAGATGCTGTCACGGTACTCAAACCCGCATTCTTCATTGGAGAATTCTTTGTACCTTCCCGTTGGGAGTTCCACGGTTTTTACTTTTGCAATCACATCTTTCACTTCGGTTCCGTAGGCGCCGATGTTCTGCACAGGGCTTGCTCCCACGGAGCTGGGAATAAGCGAGAGGTTTTCCAGCCCCGCATATCTTTTCGAAACAGTATATCCTACGAATTCGTCCCAGTCTTCGGCAGCTCCCGCCTCGATTTCCACGTAGGTGCTGTTTTCAGATACAACGTGCGTGCCGCGCATGCCGGGTTTAATGACCAGTCCATCGAAATCTTTGGTGAAAAACATATTAAACCCGGCTCCCAGAATCAGTTTCTCTTCATCGGGATAGGATTGCAGGATTTCCGACAGTTCTTCTGCCGATTGCGGTTCACAGAAAAGCCTGGCGAGGGCTTTTGTCCGGAATGAGTTATAGGGTTGGAGTTGTATGTTGTGTTGAATGTTCATTTTTGAGTTTCCAGTTTCCGGATTCCAGTTTCCAGTTTTCAATTCGATATTCGCTCTGATCACTGGTTCCGGTTTTCAGCTCCCCGGTTCCCGATTCGATATTTATTCTGATTCCTGATAACTGATTACCGTTGTCTA